>Ga0157363_1000341_pt1 | contig 35374 bp, 37 predicted proteins | sample AttsexASBM1_FD_111477 | JGI IMG/M metagenome (GOLD analysis project Ga0157363, IMG submission 111477) | Fungus gardens microbial communities from leaf cutter ant in Ribeirão Preto, State of São Paulo, Brazil - Atta sexdens ASBM1 | ecosystem: Host-associated > Fungi > Mycelium > Unclassified ... | reverse complement strand
GGAGAACCATTAAGCCTTTGGCTTCTTCACGCCGTACTTGGAGCGAGCCTGCTTACGGTCTTTAACACCTGAGCAGTCCAGCGCGCCACGAACGGTGTGGTAACGCACACCTGGCAGGTCTTTTACACGACCGCCACGGATCAGGATCACGGAGTGCTCCTGCAGGTTGTGACCTTCACCGCCGATATAGGAGGTGACTTCAAAACCGTTGGTCAAACGCACACGGCAAACTTTACGCAGTGCGGAGTTTGGTTTTTTAGGGGTAGTGGTGTACACACGAGTACATACGCCACGTTTCTGCGGGCATGCTTCCAGCGCAGGCACGTTGCTCTTTGCAACTTTGCGTGCGCGTGGTTTGCGTACCAGCTGGTTAACTGTTGCCATTAAATAGCTCCTGGAATTTGCTTTTGCTTCGTAAACACGTAATAAATCGCCTCGTAAGATAACGAGGACGCGGAATTTTAGGGCTGAGCAGAAAAGGTGTCAAGAAATAACCAGGATATCGTACTCACCAGGCTATTTGTTGAGTCTGTTTTACCGTCAGCGCGACGAACTCAGTATAGCTTACTGCGGTCGCGATGGATGAAATTTGAGCAGAAAGCCCGCGAGCCATGACATCTTCTTGCAGCACGTAGAGTGAAATGGGGGCGAGACGCAGCGATTCAAGGGCCTGGCTGCCTTCCAGCGCCGCCAGCACGCCGTCCTGCAGCAGCAGCACATCGTCGCCTGCCGTCAGCAGCCGCAGCATGGCGTTGAAATCGCACTGAAAAGGCGAATGGATCAGCGTATGCAGCATACTTTCCTCAGAAAGAAATAATTCGATCGTAGTTTTCCAGCTCCGCCCGCAGCGCGGACGGCGTCAGTACCTCGACCGGCAGCGCTTTCAGCCTTGCGGCGTCAATGCCGCGTTCGGCCAGCGCCGCAGAACAAACATAGAAATTTTCTAAATCGTACAGTGGCAGCACGCCGAAGGTAGCGATGTAGTTGCGCGCCAGCACTTTTTCCGGCTGCTGACCGTCCAGCAGCTGCAGCACGCCGTCGCTAACAAAAAACAACGCGATCTCTTCACTCAGCGCCGAGATGGCCATGACGGCGTCCAGCCCTTCCCTGCCCGCGCTGGAGCCGTGCGGCGCCTTACTGAATATAAAAGCGACGCGTTTCATTAAAATTGCACCATACGTTCGCTGCTTAAGGCGGCTTCCGCCAGCGCGCCCAAGCCAGAAAGCTGAAAGCCTTCGGCCAGGTTGGCGGCAGAAAGCCCCAGATTTTTCGCTTCCTGCTCGTCGGCAATGCCGCGACGCAGCGCGGCGGCCACACAGATGTTCAGCGCGACATTGTGTTCTCGCTGTAACTTCTGCCAGGCCTGCGTCAGATTAAACTCGTCGCTGGCCGGCGAGGTGAGCGCGCTGGCATTGAGGACGCCTTCCCGATAGAAAAACACGCTCTCCAGCTCGTGGCCTGCCGCCAGCAGCGCCTGAGCGAACAGCAAGGCAGAGCTGGCGTGCTGCGTGCCATAGGCCGGGCCGGTAACCAACAGCGTGAAACGCATCAGCGCTCGCCGCCCTGGAAATCGCCGTTTTTAAACTGGCGGATATAGAGATAAACCGTGTGTTTGGAGATATTCAGGCGATCCGCCACCTGGTTGATAGCGTCCTTGATGTCAAAGATGCCCTTCTCATAAAGGTTCAGCACAATCTGACGGTTTTTAGCGTTGTTGGAGATGTTGCGGTCGTTGCTGACCTCTTCGATGGTAAACTCCAGCGTCTGCATGACCAGATCTTCCACCGACGACGCGAAGTTGACGGAAGAATCCATCTCCTGGGTTTCCGGCGGGATAAAGGTCGCCATGATCTGCGAGAAAGGCACGTCCAGGTTCATGTTGATGCAGAGCAGGCCTATTACGCGCTGTTTGCCGTTGCGGATAGCGATAGTCACTGATTTCATCAGCACTCCGCTTTTGGCGCGGGTGAAGTAAGCGCGCGAGACGTTGCTTTCCGCGTCCGTCATGTCATGCAGCATGCGCAGTGCGAGGTCGGTAATCGGCGAGCCGATTTTACGTCCCGTATGTTCGCCGTTGGCGATCCTGACGGCGGAGCACTTTAAATCTTCCAGCGAATGCAGCACGATTTCACAATGCGAGCCAATCAGCATCGCCAGCCCGTCAACGACGGCCTCGTAGGATTTAAGAATATCGAAATCGCTTTGTTCGAAGGGATGCTGCTCCAGTAATTCCAGATCGTTCACATCACCGGTAAAAATTGAACCAGACATTAAGACTCCACCCTTAAAAGAGCCTGCAGCATGCGACCGACGCAGGTTCGTTTCGAAGAGGCGTCAGTCTAGCAAATATCGGAAACGCCTGTCCTGGCCTTTGTCATGTATTTCTTGTGGGAATAGCGCGAGGGTAAAGCGGGAGAAGACGCCGCCACAAGCGTGGCGGCGAGGGGATTACTTGGTCTGGCTTGCGGCCGGCGCTTCGGTCGGTGCCTGCGCGTTAGCGTCGGCTTTAGCGGCCGGTTTGATATCCAGCAGCTCGACGTCGAAGACCAGCGTAGAGTTGGCCGGAATGCCAGGCACGCCGTTTTTACCGTAGGCGAGCTGTGGCGGGATAACCAGCTTGATCTTGCCGCCTTTCTTCACGTGCTTCAGGCCTTCAGTCCAGCCCGGGATAACGCCATCCAGACGGAACGAAAGCGGCTCGCCGCGCGTGTAGGAGTTATCGAACTCAGAACCGTCGATCAGCGTGCCCTTGTAGTTAACAACAACGGTATCGCTGTCTTTTGGCGCGTCGCCGGTACCTTCTTTCTCAACCTGGTAAAGCAGGCCGGATTCGGTTTTCTTCACGCCTTTTTCTTTAGCGAATTTAGCAGCGAATGCTTCGCCTTTTTCAGTGTTCTCTTTAGCGTCTTTTTCCATCTTCGCCTGAGCGGCGGTTTTCACGCGGCCTTCAAACGCCTGCAGCGTCTGCTCGATCTCCTGATCGGAAAGCTTGCTCTTATTGGCGAAAGCATCCTGAACGCCGGCAATCAGCTGCTGCTGATCCAGCTTGATGCCCAGCTTCTCCTGCTCTTTCAGGGAGTTTTCCATATAGCGGCCAAGAGACGCGCCCAGCGCATAGGCAGACTGCTGATCTTCGTTGGTAAAAGCGGCATTCTTCGGTGCCTGCTGCGGCGCCTGAGCGGCTGGAGCTGATGGCGCGGCAGCGGTTTCGGCCGCGGATGCCAGCGGCGCGTTCAGCGCGACGGCCATGGTGGTGGCTAACAGTGTGACTTTAAACAGTGATTTCATCCATTTCTCCAAAACCGAAGCCTCTCACCTCGGAAATCGTTTTACAGACAGAGCCTGTACTATAACAACCGTGCGCGAGAAAACAGCATCCTCTCGCAATGTAAACTAACTACTTCCGACCGCTTGTCTGTCCGAAAGTTTCACCATGAAGATGCAGGCAATACCGGCATTTTTCAACGGCGACGGCGAAATTAAAGCGGGTATGCCTGTCTCGGGCCGATTTTTGCCGTTAGAATCGGAACAATCCAGCCAGATAACGCGGCCCGAGCGGCGGCAAGAGGAAACAAGAAATATGCAACAATCAGTGTTTGAGCAGCGTCTGGAGCTGCTGGAGAGCCGCCTGGCCTTTCAGGAGCACACCATAGACGAGCTGAACCAGACGGTGGTTCACCATGAGCTGGAGATGGCTCGCCTGCGCGAGCAGATGCGTCTGTTGACCGACAAACTGAAAGCCGCAGCGCCGTCGATGATCGCGTCGCAGTCAGAAGAGACGCCGCCGCCACACTACTGACGCCGGCGCAAAATAAAAAGGCCGCCCGAAGGCAGCCTTTCACGCTTTGTCGCCGTTAGTGGCTGCAGCCGCAGCCGCCGGTGCCACAACCGCCTTTACCGTGGTCGTGGTCATGATCGTGGTCGTGGTCGTGATGATGGTCGTGCTCGCCGTGAACGTGGCCGTGAGCCAGTTCTTCTTCGGTCGCTTCACGCAGCGCCACAACTTCCACATTGAAGTTCAGGTTCTGGCCAGCCAGCATATGGTTGCCGTCAACCACTACATGGTCATCTTCCACTTCAGTGATTTCGACCGGTACCGGCCCCTGATCGGTTTCCGCCAGGAAACGCATGCCAACCTGCAGCTCGTCAACGCCCATAAAGACATCTTTCGGTACGCGCTGCACCAGGTTGTCGTCGTACTGGCCGTAAGCTTCGTTAGCCGGGATATGCACTTCGAACTTGTCGCCGGCTTCGTGATTTTCCAGCGCCTTTTCCAGACCAGAAATCAGGGAACCATGACCGTGCAGATAGTCCAACGGTGCGGTCACCGGAGACTCATCAACCAACACACCGTCTTCTGTACGTACCTGGTATGCCAGGCTGACTACCAGGTCTTTTGCTACTTTCATGATTACTCCTAACCGTTGAGAGCTTGAAACATCGGCGGATTTGCCGGCAAGCTCTGAGTTTGCGCTGATTGTAATGAATTTCAACGCCGCTGTAAGTTACAGCTTAAAAAAAGCTGAGCGATAACGCTACTCGGGATGAAAAATTCCGATCACTTGCTCGTTAGTGCGAACTTCATCACGAACGTGCTTATCCGCTTCGCGCATCTGGTGGCCGCACTTAACGCATTCAACCACATCGACATTGTTTTCAACCCACAGAGCAAGGGTATCTTTAGCCTGGCACTTTGGACAAGTCGCGTCGGCAATAAATCTTTTACGCATAGGTTACCCGATTAAATAAAAAGCAGTGTTCCGCAAGCGCAAGGCTGTCGCCTCGCCCTACTCATATTCGTCCCAACCGTCGAACTGGCGTTTTTCATGCCGCATTTCGGCCTGGAAAATATCCTCCAGCTCGCGCCTCGCCTCTTTCACGCGGGAAATCTGCTGGCTATCGCCATGATTCGGCATCAGCTCGCGCAGCATACGCATATCCAGACGGCGGAAGTGCTGCTGCGCGCGAAACGCCTGATGAGGATGCATACCCAGCGAAATTAACGATTTACGTCCCAGCTCCAGCGCACTGGAAAAGGTTTCGCGCGAGAACTGCGTTACGCCAGCCTGCAGCAGCTCGTGCGCCTCCACGCGTCCTCTGGCTCGCGCCAGAATTTGCAGATGCGGGAAATGATGCTGGCATAGCCGGACGATTTCCATCGCGTCTTCCGGGCCGTTGCAGGTAATCACGATCGACTGCGCCGTTTCCGCACCCGCCGCGCGCAGCAGCTCCAGCTCGGTGGCATCACCATAGTATACTTTGTAGCCATATTTGCGCATCAGGCTCACCGCGCTGATATCCCGTTCCAGCACGGTAATGCGCTTTTCATTAGCCATCAGCAGACGCGCCACCACCTGGCCGAAGCGGCCGAAGCCCACCACGATCACCTGCGGCTTGTCGTCTTCGACAAAAGGTTTCTCTTCGCTGTCGTCGCCATCGTTAAAGCGCTTCGCCAGAATTTTATCCACGCTTTGCATCAGCAGCGGCGTGGTCATCATCGACAGCGTGACCGTGACCAGCAGCATCGGCATCTGATCGCCGCTGAACAGTTTGGCCGAAGAGGCGGCCGAGAAGAGCACGAAAGCGAATTCGCCGCCCTGACTCAGCACCGCCGAGAACTGCAGCCGCTCCGAACTGCGCAGGCCGAAGATACGCGACAGCAGATAAAGCACGAGCGCTTTAACCATTACCAGCACGATCACGCCAGCCAGGATTTCGAGAATATGGGTGTAGAGCACGCCCAGATTCAGTGCCATGCCGACGGAGATAAAAAAGAGTCCCAGCAGCAGCCCCTTGAACGGATCGATCGCCACTTCCAGCTCGTGGCGATATTCACTCTCCGCCAGCAGGATCCCGGCAATAAAGGTGCCCAGCGCCATCGACAGGCCCAACGCATCCATAAACAGCGCCGAGCCGAGCACCAGCAGCAGCGAGGCGGCGGTAAAAACTTCCCGCACGCCGGAAGCGGCGATAAAGCGGAAAATAGGCCGCAGCAGGAAGCGCCCGCCAATCAGCATGCCGGCAAAAGCCAGCACCTTCATACCGACTTTCATCCAGTCGGTATGGCCGCTGTCGCTGCCCGCCAGCAGCGGCACCAGCGCCAGCGCCGGGATCACCGCTAAATCCTGGAACAGCAGCACCGAAAAGCCCAGCTGCCCCGATTCGTTGCGCTTCATGCCTTTGTCGCTCATCAGCTGCAGCGCCATCGCCGTCGAGGACATCGCCAGGCCCAGACCGCCAATCGTCGCCGCCTGCCAGGAGAAATCGGTCAGCCAGAGCAGGCTGCCCAGAATCGCCGCGCTGAAAATCACCTGCGCCGCGCCGACGCCAAAGATTGAGCGCCGCAGCTCCCAAAGTTTGGAAGGGTTCAGCTCCAGCCCGATGATAAACATCAGAAACACCACGCCCAGCTCGGAAAAATGCAGGATCTCTTCGACGTCGCTGATAAAACCCAATCCCCACGGCCCGATAGCGATACCGGCCAGCAGATAGCCCAGCACCGCGCCGATGCCGAGTCGGGCCGCGATCGGGACGGCGATCACCGCCGCAAAAAGATAGACCACGCCGGCGGTAAGCAGGGTTTGCCCTTCCATTCAGACGCCTCCATAAGGCAAAGGTGACGCCAGCCAGTCGCCGTAGGCTCGCGCATAATTTTTCATGACTTCCGGCGTCTGCCGCCGCGCCCAATAGACGATCATCGGCGTCAGCCAGTGCATCCGGCACAGCTGCGCGGTCAGTTCAAACGGCCGCATAATCTCTGACATCGGGTAGCGATTCAGGCCATCCTGGTGATAGGCGGCTTCCGGTTCGCCGGTAGTGATCACGCTGCGCCAGTATTTTCCTTCCAGCACGTTGCCGTCCGGCCCGCTGGCGAAGCCGCGCGACAGCACGCGATCCAGCCACTCTTTCAGCAGCGCCGGGCAGCTGTAGGTGTAAAGCGGATGTTGAAAAACAATGACATCGTGCTCGCGCAGCAGCTGCTGTTCATGATGAATATCGATAAAAAAGTCGGGATAGTGCGCGTACAGGTCATGAACAGTGACATTGGGCAACGCTTTTGCCGGCTGCAGCAAAACCCGATTGGCAATCGAATCCTGCGATTCCGGATGCGCGTAAAGCAGCAAAACTTTGGGCGGCTGCGACATCAATCCCCTCCAAATCGTCGTCACGGCGGGGAAATTCCGCTACCATGCTCGACACCGCGGAATGGTGCATTCCGCAAAGCATTTATGATGATTTAATTTAACATATTCTGGTTACTACGGCGCTTATGATTCTCTTCTCATCGTTACAAATACGACGCGGCGTGCGCGTCCTGCTGGATAACGCTACCGCCACCATCAATCCCGGACAGAAAGTGGGTCTGGTGGGCAAAAACGGCTGCGGTAAATCCACGCTGCTGTCGCTGCTTAAGAACGAGATAAGCGCCGATGCGGGCAGCTTCACCTATCCGGGCAACTGGGCGCTGGCCTGGGTCAACCAGGAGACGCCGGCGCTCGATACGCCTGCCATCGACTACGTGATCGACGGCGACCGCGAATATCGCCAGCTGCAAGCGGAGCTGGCGAAAGCCAATGAGAACGACGACGGCCACGCTATCGCTACGCTGCACGGCAAGCTGGACGCCGTTCAGGCCTGGACGATACAGTCGCGCGCCGCCAGCCTGCTTAGCGGTTTGGGCTTTTCGCAGGAGCAGCTGCAGCGGCCCGTTAGCGCCTTCTCCGGCGGCTGGCGTATGCGTCTGAACCTGGCGCAGGCGCTGATCTGCCGCTCCGATCTGCTGCTGCTGGACGAGCCGACCAACCACCTCGATCTGGACGCGGTGATCTGGCTCGAGCGCTGGCTGAAAAGCTATCAGGGCACGCTGATCCTGATTTCCCACGACCGCGACTTCCTCGATCCCGTGGTGGATAAAATTCTGCATATCGAACAGCAGTCGATTTTCGAATACACCGGCAACTACAGCTCGTTTGAGATCCAGCGCGCCACCAAACTGGCGCAGCAGCAGTCGATGTTCGAGAACCAGCAGCAGAAGGTGGCGCATCTGCAAAGCTTTATCGACCGCTTCAAGGCTAAAGCCAGCAAGGCGAAACAGGCGCAGAGCCGCATCAAGATGCTGGAGCGTATGGAGCTAATCGCGCCCGCGCACGTCGACAATCCCTTTACCTTCAGCTTCCGCGCGCCGGAAAGTTTGCCCAATCCGCTGCTGAAAATGGAGAAGGTCAGCGCGGGCTATGGCGAGCGCATTATTCTGGATTCGATCAAGCTCAACCTGGTGCCCGGTTCGCGTATTGGTCTGCTTGGCCGTAACGGCGCGGGCAAATCCACGCTGATCAAACTGCTGGCCGGCGAGCTGGCGCCTTTGCGCGGCGATATCGGCCTGGCGAAAGGCATTAAGCTCGGCTACTTCGCCCAGCATCAGCTGGAATTCTTACGGGCGGATGAATCGCCGCTGCAGCATTTGGCTCGCCTGGCGCCAAAGGTGCTGGAGCAGCAGCTGCGCGACTATCTGGGCGGCTTCGGTTTTCAGGGCGACAAGGTAACCGAGCAGACCGAGCGTTTCTCCGGCGGCGAAAAAGCGCGGCTGGTGCTGGCGCTGATCGTCTGGCAGCGCCCTAACCTGCTGCTGCTGGACGAACCGACCAACCACCTCGATCTCGATATGCGCCAGGCGCTGACCGAGGCGCTGATCGATTTCGAAGGCGCGCTGGTGGTGGTTTCGCACGACAGGCATCTGCTGCGCTCCACCACCGACGATCTCTATCTGGTGCATGACGGCAAGGTCGAAGCTTTCGACGGCGATCTGGAAGATTACCAGCAGTGGCTGAGCGATTTGCAAAAACAAACCGCCGCCGCAGCCGCCGAGCCAAAAGCGGAGAGCGGCAACAGCGCGCAGGCCAGAAAAGACCAGAAGCGTCGCGAAGCCGAGCTGCGCACGCAAACGCAGCCGCTGCGCAAGCAGATCGAGAAGCTGGAAAAGCAGATGGAGAAACTGAACGGCCAGCTTGCCGACGCGGAGAACAAACTGGCGGATAGCGCTATATACGATCAGAGCCGCAAAGCGGATCTCACCGCGGCGCTGCAGCAGCAGGCCGAGGCGAAATCCGCGCTGGAAGAGTGCGAAATGGCGTGGCTTGACGCGCAGGAGCAGCTGGAAGCGATGCTGGCTTCCTGAAGCGGTTTACACCGCATCCACCCGGTAAAAAGGCTTGTCCCCTAAAATCGTGGCGCGATGCATAATGCGCCGTGCGGGCAGATAGTCCGCATTGGCGTAATGCTGCGTTACACGATTATCCCAAATCGCCACATCGTCCTGCTGCCAGCGCCAGCGCACCTGAAACTCCGGTTTGGTGATATGCGCGAACAGGAAGTTCAGCAGCGCGTCGCTCTCTTTCTCGCTTAGCCCGACAATACGCGTAGTAAAACCTTCGTTAACAAACAGCGCCTGCTTGCCGCTGACCGGATGCGTACGGATAACCGGATGCAGCAGCGGCGGATTCTTCGCTACCGCCTGCTGCCAGCGCTGATGCTCCTCTTCGCTGTTGCGGTATTTAAACTCCTGAAACGATTTTTTAAAGTCATGCTCCGCCTGAAGTCCGCTAAGCAGAACTTTAAACGGCTCTGACAGCGCGTTGTAAGCCGCAATGCCGCTGGCCCAAAGCGTATCGCCGCCGGTTTCCGGTAGCTGCTTCGCCGCTAAAATCGCGCCAGCCGGCGGCGTTTCGATAAAAGTGACGTCGGTGTGCCAGTTGTCGTTGTCCGGCGGATTATTGTCATGCGTGTCCAGCACGATGATCTCTTCCACATCCGGCGCGTGCGGGTAAACGGGATGGATGTGCAGATCGCCGAAGCGTGCCGCCAGCGCGCGCTGCTGAGCGGGCGTCATCGGCTGATGACGAAAGAAAAGAACCTGATGGCGGATCAGCGCGTGATAGAGCTGCTCGAACTGGGTATCGCTGAGCGGACGGCTGAGATCCACGTCAGTCACCTGTGCGCCAATATAAGGGCCAAGCGCGGTAATAGTCAGACGTTCATTCATGATGTTGCTCCATGCCAGGGAGTTAAACTGCGCTGTAAGGCTCGCAGCCCCAGCTCAAGGGAAAAAGCGATCAGGGCGATAACGGCAATGCCCGCCAGCACCACATCTGTCGCCAGGAATTCGCCAGCGGACTGCACCATAAAGCCCAGGCCGCGCGTGGCGGCAATCAGCTCGGCGGCCACCAGCGTCGACCAGCCGACGCCAAGCCCGATACGCAAGCCGGTCAAAATTTCCGGCAGCGCGCCGGGCAGCACCACGAACCAGAGCGTCTGCCAGCGATTCGCGCCCAGCGACTGTGCAGCCCTGAGCCGTACCTGCTGCGCGCTCTTCACGCCCGCCAGGGTCGACATCACCACCGGCGCGAAGATCGCCAAATAGATCAGCAAAATTTTCGAGGTTTCGCCGATGCCGAACCAGATCACCATCAGCGGCAGATAAGCCAGCGGCGGCACCGGACGATACAGCTCAATTAACGGATCGAGAATGCCGCGCGCGGTCTTGCTCAGGCCCATCAGAATACCGGTCGGCACGCCGATCAGCGTTGCCGCCAGCAGCGCGATCAGGATGCGGGTCAGGCTGGCCGCCAGATGCTGCCAGAGCGTCGCGTCCATAAAACCCTGCGGGCTGGCGACCACCAACAGCTGACGGAAAACCTGCTGCGGCGCAGGCAGGAACAGCGGCGCGATCAGACCGGAAGCCGTTACGGCCCACCAAACCGCCAGCAGAACCAGCACGGTAGCCAGGCTCAGCGTAATCTGTCGGCTAAACGGCCAGCGCAGGCCGGGACGACGCGCGACGGCTTTCTCCGTAGTTAGCAGACTCATGAGAACACCTCTCGCTGTTGGAAGACCTGGCTCAGCACATATTCGCGCTTAGCGATAAATTCAGGATCGGATTTGATCGCGCGGCACGCTTCGCCTTCGGCATAGCGGCGACCGAACGGCAGCCGCAGCCGCTCGATAATTTTTCCCGGCCCTGGCGAAAGCAGAATCAGCTCGCTGGCCAGAAACACCGCCTCTTCGATATCGTGCGTGATCAGCAGCACCTGCTTGCCGCTGTCGCGCCACAGGTTCAGCAGCAGCTCCTGCATCTGCTCGCGGGTAAAGGCGTCCAGCGCGCCGAACGGCTCATCCAGCAGCAGCAGTTGCGGATCGGCGGCCAGTGCTCTTGCAATGCCGACTCGCTGCCTCATACCGCCGGAAAGCTGCCAGATAAATTTCTTTTCCGCGCCGTTCAGCCCCACTTTCTTCAGCATCTGTCGGGCCGTTGCGTGACGCGTCGCTTTATCTGCGCCGGCCAGCTGCAGACCAAAGGCGACATTGTCCAGCACGTTGCGCCAGGGCAGCAGACCTTCGTGCTGAAAAACCACGCCGCGCTCGGCGCCAGGCCCGACGACGCGCTGGCCGTCCAGCGTAATGCTGCCTCTTTCCGGCCTGAGAAAGCCCGCAATCAGATTCAGCAGCGTGGTTTTGCCACAGCCGGAAGGGCCAAGCACCACCACCAGCTCTTTTTCGGCAATGGTCAGATTGATATCTTCAAGCGCGAGGTGGCCGTCATAGCGGGCCGTAAGCTGCGAAACGGAAAGCATGGCGGCTCCTTACTGCGCGAGATTTTTAACGAAGCGGTCGGTGACAAAGCCGCTGTAGTCGCTGGCGACCTGCGGCACCTTGCCCTGCTCTTTCAGAAAGCGCGCGGTGTCGCCGATCGCTTTATCGACCGGCTGGCCCAGCTGCTCAATCTGCTGCTGCGCCGTCAGATAGGTGTTGCCTTTCACCAGATCTGGAACCTGCTCTTCCGGCACGCCGCTCAGGCGTGACAGCTTGCTAAGGTTGTCGCCCTCTTTCAGCCACTGTTCCGGGTTATCAAGATAGGCTTTCTGCGCCGCCAGCGCGCTGCGGGCGAAAGCGGTCACCACGTCCGGATGCTGCTGCGCGAAATCTTTGCGCACTACCCACACATCCAGCGTCGGCGAACCCCATTTGCCGACCTGGGAAGAGTCCGTCAGCACCTTGCCCTCTTTCTCCAGCTCATTGACGGCAGGCGCCCAGACGTAGGCGCCGTCGATATCGCCACGCTGCCAGGCCGCGATAATGGCAGGCGGCTGAAGGTTAACGATTTGCACCTGATTTGGCTTAATGCCCCAGTGTTTAAGTGCAGAGAGCAGGCTGTAATGCGTGGTGGAGATAAAAGGCACAGCGATGCGTTTGCCGATCAGGTCTTTGGGATCTTTAATGCTCTTTTTGACCACCAGCGCTTCGGAGTTGCCAAGCTGCGAAGCGAGCAGGAACACCTCGATCGGCACCTGCTGGCTGGCGGCGACGGCGAGCGGGCTGGAGCCGATATTGCCAATCTGCACGTCGCCGGAGGCCAGCGCTCTGACCACGCTGGCGCCGCTGTCGAATTTACGCCAGTCGACCTTAGCGCCGCTGGTTTTGGCGAAGGCGTCATCGGCCTGCGCGACCTTAGCCGGTTCCGCCGAGGTCTGATAAGCCACGGTAACGTCAACGGCCTGCGCGCTCAGCGCGGAGAGAGAAAGGGTTGCGGCTAACAGGGAAAGAGTGAATTTACGCGCCATGCTTTGCTCCGGTCGTTATTGTTATAAAGGTGAATAACGCCTTTGTAACCGAGAGCCGTAACCGCGATAAAGTAATTAAAAATTATCGGTTATAACGATAAATCCTTAGAAGAAAAGCCGCATTGCATTGCCGAAAAGCGGCACAGCGAAGCCGGCTTCAGGCGCCGGCTTGCGCGCAAGTTTGCTCAGCGCCAGATTAGCAGCACGCAGGCGGCGGTCAGCAGTCCCATTGAAACGTTGAAAAGAGTCCAGGCGCGACGGCTGCGCAGAATGCGGCCAATCAGCGAGCCAAAGCCGAGCCAGATTAGGCCGGAAGCCAGATTGACCAGCGCCAGGGCGAAACTTATGGCGATAACGGAGCCGCGATAAGCTTCGCCCGCCAGGCTGAAGCTGGCGACCGCGCCCAGCGCCATCAGCCAGGCTTTAGGGTTGATCAGCTGCAGCAAACCGCCCTGCCAGAACGGCATCGGCGCGGCTGGCGCTTCGCCCGTCTCCAGCTTTTCATATTTTGCCATGGCGATTTTCCATGCCAGCCAGAGCAGATAAAGGCTGCCGGCGATTTTCAGGAACAGATGCAGAGAGGGATAAAGCAGAATCAGGCCGCCTATGCCGAACGCAACCAGCAGCAGCATGATCTGCATCCCGAGCATGATGCCGATCAGCAGCCACAGCGAGCGCAGAAAACCAAAATTGGCGCCCGAGGCGGTGAGTAACATATTATTAGGGCCTGGCGTGATAGCGGCGACCCACAGAAAGCCCAGCATAGACAAAAACAGTTTCAGTTCCATATGAAACGGGCGCTCCTGACCCAAGACGAAAACGAACCTGTCGAAGCTAACAGTATGACAGGAATCCTGGAAGCCTTTTAAAAATGAATTTTACGCCTGCCTCGCAAGAGACTTTTCGCCCGCTGGCGGGAATGAGCAACGCGCACCTGCAAACCGTGCTGCCGCGGCTGGTGCGCCGCCGGGTTACTCTGCAGCCGCACTGGCAGCGCCTGACGCTGCCGGACAGCGATTTCATCGATCTGGCGTGGAGCGAAGATCCGGCACAGGCCAGCCATAAGCCGCGCGTGGTGCTATTCCACGGTCTGGAGGGCAGCTTTCACAGTCCCTATGCGCATGGGCTTTTGCAGGCCTGTCAGCGGCACGGCTGGCTGGGCGTAGTGATGCATTTTCGCGGCTGCGGCGGCGAACCGAACCGGCTGCGGCGCATCTATCATTCAGGCGAAACCGAAGACGCCAGCTATTTTTTGCGCTGGCTGCGTGAACGCTGGGGCGAAGCGCCTACGGCCGCCGTCGGCGTTTCTCTCGGCGGCAATATGCTGGGCTGCCTGATGGGTAAACAGGGCGAGGATTGCCTGTTGGATGCGGGCGTTATCGTCTCCGCGCCGCTGATGCTGGAGCCCTGCAGCCAGCGGCTGGAGCAGGGATTGTCGCGTTTCTATCAGCGCTATTTGCTAAACTTATTGAAGCAGAATGCCGCCCGTAAACTCAACGCCTGGCCCGGCACGCTGCCTGTGGATCTGACGCAGCTTAAAGCGCTGAAGAGACTCAGGGAGTTTGACGACGCCATCACCGCCAGAGCGCATGGTTTTCTGGACGCGACGGATTACTATCGCCGCTGTAGCGCCCTGCCGCTGCTGCCCGGCGTGCGCAAACCTTTACTGATCATTCATGCTAAAGACGATCCCTTTATGACCGAAGAAGTGATCCCTGCCGCAGGCACCTTGCCCGCCTGCGTGGAGTATCAGCTGACGCAGCATGGCGGACATGTGGGATTTGTGGGCGGAACGCTCTTGAGGCCGCAAATGTGGCTGGAGCAGCGTATTCCGCAATGGCTATCAACCTGGCTGGACAACGATGATTATTCCCTGGAAAGAACTGGACCCGGAGACGCTCGCTAACCTGATCGAAGCTTTTGTGCTGCGCGAAGGCACTGACTATGGCGAACAGGAGCGATCGCTGGAGCAGAAGGTCAACGACGTTAAGCGTCAGCTCACCAACGGCGAAGCCGTGCTGGTGTGGTCGGAGCTGCACGAAACCGTCAACATTATGCCAAAAGGGCAGATTCGTTAAACGCGGCAGGCTGGCTGGCACCTGTGAATTTTTTGCGCCATCCGGCACTTTGTTGTTATTAATTAACCCTTTTTCGCGCCATCGCCGAAGGCGCGGATGATGACACGCCATAGCGAAACGTGATAACAATGGCGGAATAACGCTCACAGGAAACCCGACTATGTCCGCCAAACATCCCGTGATTGCCGTGACCGGTTCCAGCGGCGCGGGCACCACCACCACCAGCCTGGCCTTTCGCAAGATTTTTCAGCAGCTCAGCCTGCACGCGGCGGAAGTGGAAGGCGACAGCTTCCACCGTTTCACCCGGCCGGAAATGGATATGGCGATCCGCAAAGCGCGCGATATGGGCCGCCATATCAGCTACTTCGGCCCCGAAGCCAACGACTTTTCGCTGCTGGAGCAAACCTTCGCGGAATATGGCCGCAGCGGCAGCGGCCAGTCCAGAAAATACCTGCATACCTACGACGAAGCGGTGCCGTGGAATCAGGTGCCCGGCACTTTTACGCCGTGGCAGCCGCTGCCGGAACCGACCGACGTGCTGTTTTACGAAGGTCTGCACGGCGGCGTAGTGACGCCGCAAAATAATGTGTCGCAGCATGTCGATCTGCTGGTTGGCGTGGTGCCGATCGTCAATCTGGAGTGGATTCAGAAACTGATCCGCGATACCAGCGAACGCGGCCACTCGCGCGAGGCGGTGATGGATTCCGTAGTGCGCTCAATGGAGGATTATATCAACTTCATTACGCCGCAGTTTTCCCGCACCCATATCAATTTTCAGCGCGTGCCGACCGTGGACACCTCCAATCCTTTCGCCGCGCGCGGCATTCCTTCGCTCGACGAAAGCTTTGTGGTGATCCATTTTCAGGCGCTGGAAAATATCGACTTCCCCTATCTGCTGGCGATGCTGCAGGGCTCTTTTATCTCCCATATCAATACGCTGGTGGTGCCGGGCGGCAAAATGGGGCTGGCGATGGAGCTGATTATGGGGCCGTTGGTCAAGCGGCTGATGGAAGGCAAAGCGATTGAATAACCTTCTGCGTCCGCACGGCCTGCCAGCCCGCTGAGGATTCTCCCAAAAAAAAGCCGCTTCTGTAGAGGTCTGTTTAACAACTTCCTCTAATTCATTCAGTTAAGGGGCCGTCAGCTTCGATCGCTAAAACGGCAGCGCGGCAGATTTCCCGCTAGGCTGAAGCGAGACAACAGAAGACACTCATGCAAAGCTGTGCTACAAACAAGGCTGTATTTCGTCAGTACTCTACAGACCAGACGAAACGGGACGACATAACGAGCCCGGCGCTCGACAGAGAGCCGAATAACTTTCCTGCATGGGAAGCGCTTGACTATTTCAACGCCTGTCAGGGAACTCTGCCCCTGTATTTAGGCAAGATAACAACAGAGGATAACAGCGAATGGTTCTCGGCAAACCGCAAACAGACCCGACACTTGAATGGTTCCTGTCACATTGCCATATTCATAAGTATCCATCCAAAAGCACGCTGATCCACCAGGGCGAGAAAGCGGAAACCCTTTACTACATCGTCAAAGGCGCGGTAGCGGTGCTGATCAAGGATGAAGAAGGCAAAGAGATGATCCTGTCTTACCTTAATCAGGGCGATTTTATCGGCGAGCTTGGCCTGTTCGAAGAGGGTCAGGAGCGCAGCGCCTGGGTGCGCGCAAAAACGGCCTGCGAAGTGGCAGAAATTTCCTATAAGAAGTTTCGCCAGCTGATTCAGGTTAACCCGGAAATCCTGATGCGTCTCTCTTCGCAGATGGCGCGCCGTCTGCAGGTCACCTCCGAGAAAGTAGGCAATTTAGCTTTCCTTGACGTGACGGGCCGCATCGCGCAAACGCTGTTGAACCTGGCTAAACAGCCGGACGCCATGACCCATCCGGACGGGATGCAGATCAAAATCACCCGTCAGGAGATCGGTCAGATCGTCGGCTGCTCGCGCGAAACCGTTGGCCGTATCCTGAAGATGCTGGAAGATCAGAACCTGATCTCGGCGCACGGCAAAACCATCGTGGTCTACGGCACACGCTAAGCCGCTCTGTTTGCATGGCGCAACGAAGCTGTTGCGCCTTTTCAGCCGGTACAGAGTGATGTGGCGCCGAATCATCTATCATCCCGAAGTCAATTACGCCCTGCGGCAAACGCTGGTGCTTTGCCTGCCTGTCGCCGTCGGCTGGCTGCTGGGCAATCTGCAAAACGGCCTGCTGTTCTCGCTGGTGCCGGCCTGCTGCAAAATCGCCGGTCTGGATACGCCGCATAAACGCTTCTTTAAACGCCTGCTAATCGGCGGCGGCCTCTTCGCCTTCAGCAGCTTTCTGGTGCAGTATCTGGGCGACTACGCCGTTCCGCTGCCCGTTATCCTCTTCTCTATGGCCATGCTGCTGGGCGTCACTGGCGAAATCAGTCCGCTGCACGGCAGGCTGCTGCCCGGCGCGCTGATCGCCGGCATATTTACGCTGAGTTTGGCCGGACGCATGCCCATCTGGCAGCCGCCGTCGCTCTATATTCTGGGCACGGTCTGGTACGGCCTGTTTAACTGGTTCTGGTTCTGGCTGTGGAAAGAGCAGCCGATGCGGGAGACGCTGAGCCTGCTCTACCGCGAGCTGGCCGACTACTGCGAAGCGAAATATACCCTGCTGACGCAGCTCGCCGATCCGGAAAAAGCGCTGCCGCCGCTGCTGGCGCGCCAGCAGAAAGCGGTCGATTTGATCAACACCTGCTATCAGCAGATGCATATGCTCGCCGCGAGCAACGATAATCATCACAAACGACTGACCCGCGCGTTTCAGGTGGCGCTGGATTTACAGGAGCATATCGCCGTTAGCCTGCACCAGCCGGAAGAGGTGCAGAAGCTGGTGGAGCAGAGCCATGCCGAAGCGGTGATCCGCTGGAACGCGCAGACCATTGCCGCCAGGCTGCGCGAGCTGGCGGACGATATCCTTTATCACCGCCTGCCTGAACGATTCAGCATGGAGAAGCCGCTTCAGGCGCTGGAGAAAATTGCCCGCCAGCATCCCGCCAATCCGGTCGGCAACTTTTGCGCCTGGCACTTCAGCCGCATCGCGCGCGTGCTGCGCACCCAGCGTCCGCTCTATCAGCGCGATCTGATGGCGGATCGGCAAAAACGCCTGCCGCTGCTGCCCGCTATCAAAAGCTATCTGTCGCTGAAATCCGCCGCGCTACGTACCGCAGGTCGCTTTGCGGTGATGCTGGCTTTCGCCAGTTCGCTGGCGCTGTCCTTTAATCTTCCCAAGCCTTACTGGATTTTGATGACGGTGATGTTCGTCAGCCAGAACGGCTACAGCGCAACCAGAGTGCGCATCCAGCACCGCGCGTTGGGTACGCTGGCCGGTCTGGTGATAGCCGCGCTCACGCTGCGTTTTCAGGTGCCGGAATCGGCGGTGCTGCTGGTGATGCTGACGCTGACGCTGGCGGGTTATCTGGTGATCCGCAAATACTACGGCCTGGCGACGATTGGCTTTACCGTCACGGCGGTTTATTCGCTGCAGCTGCTGTCGCTGAACGGCGCCGATTTCCTGCTGCCGCGCCTGCTGGATACGCTGATGGGCTGCCTGATCGCTTTCGGCGGCATGGTCTGGCTGTGGCCGCAATGGCAAAGCGGCCTGCTGCGACAAAATGCCCATGACGCGCTGGAAACCTATCAGGAAGCGCTGCAGAAGCTGCTGGGCGACGAGCAGGATCCGCAAAAGCTTGCCTGGCAGCGTATGCGCGTCAACCAGGCGCATAACGCGCTGTTCAACTCGCTGAATCAGGCGATGCAGGAGCCAGGCTTCAATGCCAGCTATCTGGCGGATATGAAACTGTGGGTCACGCACAGCCAGTTTATCGTCGAGCATATCAACGCTATGACCATTCTGGCGCGCGAACATACCATGCTGACGCCGCAGCTGGCCGAGCGCTACCTGCAGGCATGTGAGATAGCGCTGCAGCGTTGTCAGCAGCGGCTGGAGTATGACGGCCCCAGCTCAGAGAGCAACGTGCTGGATACGCAGGTAGAGTTTCATCGCGGCGCCACGACGATCCTGGAAAGGCATGTAAAAAGGATCCTGAGCCATCTGGCGGTGATGCACACCATCTCTTCGCTGGCCTGGAGCAACCGGCCTCATCATGGCCGCTGGCTGTCGCGACATCTGCGAAAATCGGCGTAGGTGCGCCTTTCAGGATGTAACAGGGATTGGGATGCGGCCCTGAAGTAAAACCGGAAGCGAGCGGCTTCCGGCTTATACCTTAAGCCAGCACTTTTTTCACGGCGGCGGCGAAGCGGCTCATGCCCTCTTCGATGTCGGTCGGCTCAATCACCAGCGACGGCACAAAGCGGATGACATCCGTACCGGCATTCAGGATCATCACGCCTTCCACCGCGGCGGCGTTGAGAATATCGCGAGCTTTGCCCGCATGTTGCGGCTTCAGCGCCGCGCCGATCAGCAGGCCTTTGCCACGAATATCGCTGAACAGATCCAGCTGCGCATCCAGCGCTTTCAGCGCGACGACAAACTGTTCGCGACGCGCTTCCACGCCGTTAAGCACTTCCGGCGTATTGATGATATCTAACGCCGCTTCCGCCACCGCGCACGCCAGCGGATTGCCGCCGTAGGTGGTGCCGTGGACGCCTGGTGCCATGACCGAGGCGATCTCGTTGCTGGTCAGCATGGCGCTGACCGGGAAGCCGCCGCCCAGCGCTTTGGCCGAGGTCAGGATATCGGGCCGCACGCCGTAATGCTCATACGCAAAAAGCTTGCCGCTGCGGCCCATGCCGCTCTGCACCTCATCCAGCACCAGCAGCGCCTGGTGTTTGTCGCACAGCTCGCGCAACCCTTGCATAAACTCCTGAGTAGCGGGCATCACGCCGCCTTCGCCCTGAACAGGCTCCACGACAATAGCGCAGGTGTGATCGTCGATAACCGCTTTCACCGCGTTGAGGTCGTTAAAAGGCACATGAACGATATCGGCCGGTTTCGGGCCGAAGCCGTCAGAGTATTTCGGCTGGCCGCCTACGGAGACGGTAAACAGCGTCCGACCGTGGAAAGCGTTATGAAAGGCGATGATTTTGCTTTTAAACGGCGAATGACGTTTGGTGGCATAGTAACGGGCCAGCTTAAACGCCGCCTCGTTGGCTTCCGCGCCGGAGTTGGCAAAGAACACGCGTTCGGCGAAGGTGGCGGCAATCAGCTTGCTGGCAAGGCGCAGTGCAGGCTCGTTGGTGAAAACGTTGCTGGTGTGCCACAGGGTTTCGCCCTGGGTTTTCAGCGCTTCCACCAGCGCCGGATGGCAGTGTCCCAGCGCGGTAACGGCGATGCCCCCGGAAAAATCGATATACTCTTTGCCCTGCTGATCCCAGACGCGGCTGCCTTTTCCTTTGACCGGCACAAACTGCGCTGGTGCATAAACAGGCAAAATCACTTCGTCAAACGTCGAGCGCGTTACCGCTAATTTTTCCGCTGCCATTGCCAACCTCTTCTTTTTTACGTTACGTAGCCGTGAAATTATAATCACAAAATATGCATAAAAATCACTTGAAGGCAAACGAATTTATTGCCTGAGAAAATTCTCCAGCAGCTGATGTCCCTGCTCGCTGAGAATGCTTTCCGGATGAAACTGCACGCCTTCCAGCGGCAGCGTGCGGTGACGCAGGCCCATAATCTCGTCCCGCTGACCTTCCCGCATCGACCAGGCGGTTACTTCAAACTCAGCCGGCAGCGAATCGGCTTCGACAATCAACGAGTGATAGCGCGTAACCCTTAGCGGATTATTCAGCCCGGCGAACACGCCGCTCTCATTATGCTCAATCAGCGAGGTTTTACCGTGCATTACCTCACGCGCCCGCACGACGCGAGCGCCAAAAGCCTGCGCTATCGCCTGATGCCCGAGGCAGACGCCAAGAACAGGGATTTTCCCGGCGAATTCGCGGATCGCCGCCAGCGAAATCCCGGCCTCGTTCGGCGTGCAGGGGCCAGGCGAGATCGCCAGCCTTTCAGGTCGCAGCGCGCTAATCTGCTCCAGCGTCAGCTCATCGTTGCGCCATACCTGAACCTCAGCGCCCGCTTCACAGAAATATTGGTAAAGATTCCACGTAAAAGAGTCGTAGTTGTCGATCAACAGCAGCATGAACGCTCCGAAAAAAAAGAAAACGCCGCTATTCTACGCGTTTTCCTCCCGCTCGCTGATTACTTTGCCGAAAGCAGCCTCCAGCAGCGATAAATCGCCCGCCAGGCTTGCTTTAACCGCCGCCTGCCAGCTTTCGGCGTCAATGCGGCTCCACTGGATATCGCAGCCGGCATGGATAATCAGCTGCTCGAAGAAAAGGCGCTGGGCGCGACCGTTGCCGCGCAGGAAAGGATGCAGCACGGTCAGCTCGCAGTAGTACCAGGCCAGCCTTTCCGCCATGCGATCCAACGGCAGGTCGGCCAGGCCATTCTCCTCTTCCAGCGCCTGCATCAGCGCGTTGCCCTCTTTCTCGATATATTCAAAATGGCAGCAGGGCGTATCGCCGATAGCGATATCGACCTCGCGCAGCTCCCCCGCGTCATCCAGCACGTCGTGAAAAAGCGCGCGATGCATGGCGCGCAGGTGCGGTAAACCGGGATTGCGCGTACCCAGCTCGGGCAGAGAGCCGTTCAGTAAAAAGCTCGCCAGGAAGTTGGCCGGCAGACGCTGCTGCCAGAGCGTGTTTTTTTGCTTGTCGGTGAGCTTTCTGGACATGAGATCTCCTTGAATGGGTGATTGCGGCACGTAGCGCTTAGCTTAGTATAAGCAGCAATCCCCCATTCGGAGCGTTAAGGCAGGACTTTCGCGGAGAGAATGACTACCGGTTTCACCGGGACGTTCTGATAAGGGCCGACGTTTTTGGTCGGTACCTGGGCGATTTTATCCGCGATTTCCTGGCCTTTAACCACCTTGCCGAAAACGGCGTAGCCGAAGTCGCGTTGGCCATGATCCAGGAAAGCGTTGTCCGCCACGTTGATAAAGAACTGGCTGGTGGCGCTGTCTTTATCGGCGGTACGAGCCATAGCTATGGTGCCGCGCTTGTTCAGCAGACCGTTATCCGCCTCGTTCTTGATCGGCGCGTTGGTTGGCTTTTGCTGCATATCGGCGGTGAAGCCGCCGCCCTGCACCATAAAGCCAGGGATGACGCGATGGAACACGGTATTGTTGTAGAAACCGTTGTTGACGTAATCAACGAAGTTCTTCGTAGAAATCGGGGCCTTTTGATTATTGAGTTCCAGCTCAATATTGCCAGCGGAGGTGGTCAGCAGCACGTGCGTGTCTCCCTGTGCCGCCAGAGCGGAAGCGGAGAGCGTGGAGAGTGCGAAAACGGTGGCGACCGCTGTCAAAGTACGTTTTAACATGAAAGATTCCTTACTTAAGGGCTACAGGCCGAAAATTGATTGTAAAGAGGCGCTTACCCGTGCGCCAGCGTTTTACCTTTTTTTACTCGTCTTCATGCCACGCAAACGCTTTCGCTGGCGAAAAAACGGTGATATTCATCACGAAATTCCTGAAATGAACGTGAAAAGTTTCATTATTTATTTAAGCAGATCACGAATCCCGCTAAACTGCCCGCGCTTAGCGTGAGCGTTCTGCCTCACGATTCTTGACTCCACGGGCCATCACTATGACAAATCGCGATCGAATCGGTCTAACCTGGATCAGCTTTTTCTCCTATGCGCTTACCGGCGCGGTAGTAATCGTTACCGGTATGGTGCTGGAGAATATCGCTGACTATTTTCATCTGCCGGTTGCGCAGATGAGCAACACCTTCACCTTCCTTAACGCCGGCATTCTGGCCGCCGTGTTTCTCAACGCCTGGCTGATGGAAATCGTGCCGCTGAAGCGCCAGCTGATTTTCGGCTTCGTGCTGATGGTGCTTTCCGTGCTCGGCCTGATGACCAGCCACTCGCTCAGCGTCTTCTCGCTTTGCATGTTTGTGCTGGGCGTAGTCAGCGGCATCACGATGTCGATCGGCACCTTTCTGATCACGCATCTCTATGAAGGTCGTCAGCGCGGCTCGCGCCTGCTGTTTACCGACTCGTTCTTTAGTATGGCGGGCACGATTTTCCCGATTATCGCCGCCGCGCTGCTGGCGAAATCGCTGCCGTGGTACTGGGTTTACGCCTGTATCGGCGTCATTTACGTAGTGATCTTCGTTCTGGCGCTCTGCTTTGAATTCCCGGTGCTGGGCAAAAAAGCCGCCGTGCAGCAGGTGCAGAAAGAGAAATGGGGCATTGGCGTGCTGTTGCTGGCGATCGCTGCGCTCTGCTACATCCTGGGCCAGCTTGGCTTTATCGGTTGGGTGCCGCTCTACGCGACCAAAACCATGGGCATGGATCTGACGCAGGCTGGTGCGCTGGTAGGCAATTTCTGGACTGCCTATATGATCGGCATGTGGGCGTTCAGCGCCATTCTGCGCTTTTTCGATCCGCAGCGCATCGTCACGCTGCTGGCGCTGCTGGCGACCGTGCTGATGTACTGGTTTATCAGCAGCAGCGACGCCAGTATGCTGAAGTGGATTATGATGAGCCTGGGCTTCTTCTCCAGCGCTATCTACACCACCATCATTACGCTGGGCTCGCTGCAGACGAAGGTCTCTTCGCCTAAGCTGGTGAACTTTATCCTGACCTGCGGCACCATCGGCACCATGCTGACTTTCGTTGTGACCGGCCCGATCGTGGATAAGCATGGCGCGCACGCCGCGCTGTTCACCGCCAATATGCTCTACGCGGTGGTGTTTGCGATGTGCCTGCTGCTGGGCTTTGTCAGCAAGCACAAGCTGCACGGCCATATGTCTTCGCATTAATACTAAAGGCCGGTTTTACCGGCCTTTTTTCTCAGCGACGAAAATTCACTTCTTCCGTTTCCGTCAGGTGGATAGTGCTCATCGCGGGCTGCGTTTGCGCGATCACTCTGCCCTGCCGAATCGAATAGCGCGTCGGCACCTGACGGCGCAGCGCGTCAAAGCCGCTTTCCGCCGGCAAAATAATCAGGTTGGCGCTGTTGCCGCTCTGAATACCATAGTCCTTTAGCTGTAGCGTTCTGGCGCTGTTATGGGTAATCAGCTTGATCCCTTCGTCCAGCTGGCCATAGCCCATTAGCTGACAGACATGCATCCCCATATGCAGTACCTGCAGCATACTGGCGGTGCCCAGCGGATACCAGGGATCGAAGACATCGTCGTGGCCAAAACAGACGTTGATCTCCGCCTCCAGCATCTCTTTTACCCGCGTAACGCCGCGTCGTTTAGGGTAGCTGTCAAAGCGGCCCTGCAGATGAATATTGACCAGCGGGTTGGCGACAAAATTAATCCCGGAGAGTTTCAGCAGCCGGAACAGGCGCGAGGTATAGGCGCCGTTGTAAGAGTGCATCGCCGTGGTATGGCTGGCGGTAACGCGAGCGCCCATCTTTTCGCGCAGCGCCAGCGCCGCGACGGTTTCTACAAAGCGCGACTGCTCGTCGTCGATTTCATCGCAGTGAACATCGACCATGCGCTGATACTTCTGCGCCAGCGCGAAGGTCTTATGCAGCGATTCCACGCCATATTCGCGGGTAAACTCAAAATGGGGAATAGCGCCAACCACATCGGCGCCCAGCCTTAGCGCCTCTTCCAGCAGCGCCTCGCCATCCGGATAGGAGAGAATGCCTTCCTGCGGAAAAGCGACGATCTGAATATCCACCCAGGGCGCCATCTCGCTTTTTACCTCCAGCATGGCGCGCAGCGCGGTCAGCGAAGGATCGGAAACATCCACATGGGTGCGCACGTGCTGAATGCCGTTGGCTATCTGCCATTTCAGCGTCTGCCGGGCACGCGCTTTGACATCCTCCTGATCCAGCAGCGCCTTTCGCTCCGCCCAGCGCTCAATGCCTTCGAACAGCGTGCCGGATTCGTTCCAGGCAGGTTCGCCCGCGGTCTGCGTGGTATCAAGATGGATATGCGGTTCGATAAACGGTGGAAAAGCCAGCCCGCCTTCCGCATCCAGCGAGTCCGCCGGCGCGACGCCGTGCGTCTGGGGCGAAATCGACGCGATCTTGCCGTCGCGGATAGCGATCTGCCAGAGCCCTTCGCGCCACGGCAGACGTAGATGATGAATGCTTTGCAATGGAATAGTTGGCATAGCCAGGCTCCTGAACATCAGTGGTTTATTTAACCATACCACCCTTTCCGGCGCCGCGAGACGGGGCAAAGCCAGTAAAATCCGCAAGTTACCGAAAAAGTTTGAAAAATCAGCTTCCTACCTACAAAGAGGTATTTAAAAAGCCGCTTGATATACATCAATAAGCCTGGAGTTTGCCGCGCTATTGTAGCGGCATTATTTTGATATGTGAGGCAACAATGCGCACCCGACTCGTGATTATTGGCAACGGCATGGTAGGACACCGCCTGCTGGAAGAGCTGACCGAAAAAGCCGCGCCTGGCCAGTTTGAGATAACCGTATTTTGTGAAGAGCCTCGCGTGGCTTACGATCGCGTGCATCTCTCCGCCTGGTTTAGCCACCACAGCGCCGACGCGCTGTCGCTGGTGGCGGAAGGGTTTTATGAAAAACACCAGATAAACGTGCTGACCGGTGAGAAAGTCTTAACTATCGATCGTCAGGAAAAAGTCGTTTACTCGGATCAAGGGCGCGCGGTTTCTTACGACAAGCTGGTGCTGGCGACCGGCTCTTATGCCTGGGTGCCGCCAGTGGCGGGCGCCGACGGCAGCAACTGCTTTGTCTACCGCACCATAGAAGATTTGGAAGCTATCGAGGCCTGCGCGCGCAACAGCCGCAGCGGCGCGGTGATCGGCGGCGGACTGCTGGGACTGGAAGCCGCCGGCGCGCTGAAAAACCTGGGAATGAAAACGCACGTTGTGGAGTTTGCGCCGGTGCTGATGGCGGAACAGCTTGACGCCCAGGGCGGCCAGCTGCTGCGGAAAAAAATCGAGGGCATGGGCGTCGCCGTCCATACCAGTAAAAATACGCAACAGATTATCGACGGCCCGGCAGGCGGCAAGCTTATGCAGTTTGCCGACGGCAGCGAGCTGGCGATCGATTTTATCGTTTTTTCTACCGGCATCCGACCGCAGGATCGCCTTGCCAGAGAAGCTGGACTGCCTGTGGGGCCGCGCGGCGGCGTGATTGTTGACGATCGCTGCCGTACAGCGGATGAAGATATTTACGCTATCGGCGAATGCGCCGCCTGGCAAAATCGCGTCTACGGCCTGGTCGCGCCGGGCTACAAGATGGCGCAGGTGACGGCGGACAGCCTGCTGGGCCGCGGCAACGCCTTTACCGGCGCGGATATGAGCGCCAAACTCAAACTGCTGGGCGTGGACGTCGGCGGTATCGGCGACGCGCATGGTCGTACGGAAGGCGCGCGCAGCTATCTCTATCTGGATGAGAAGAAAGAAGTCTACAAGCGTCTGGTGGTCGGCGCGGACAACAAGCTGCTTGGCGCGGTGCTGGTTGGCGACACCAGCGACTACGGCAACCTGCTGCAGCTGATGCTGAACGGTATCGACCTGCCGGAGAATCCCGACACGCTGATCCTACCCGCTCACGCCGGCAGCAAGCCAGCGATGGGCGTGGAATCGCTGCCGGACACGGCGCAAATCTGCTCCTGCTTCGACGTCACCAAAGGCGATTTGGTGCAGGCGATCCACAACGGCTGCCATACCGTGGCGGCGCTGAAGGCGGAAACCAAAGCGGGCACGGGCTGCGGCGGCTGCGTGCCGCTGATGACCCAGGCGCTCAACGCCGAGCTGAGCCGCCAGGGCATCGAGGTGAATAATCATCTTTGCGAACACTTCGCCTGGTCCCGTCAGGAGCTCTACCACTTCATCCGCGTGGAAGAGATCAAAACCTTTGAACAGCTGCTGGCTAAATATGGCAAAGGCTACGGCTGCGAAGTCTGTAAACCCACGATAGCCTCGCTGCTGGCCTCCTGCTGGAACGACTACGCGCTGCAGCCGTCGCTGGTGCCTTTACAGGACAGCAACGACAGCTATCTCGGCAATATTCAGAAAGATGGCACCTACTCCATTATCCCGCGCTCCGCAGGCGGCGAAATCACGCCGGCCGGACTGATTGTTATTGGCGAGATCGCCAGCCGCTACGGTCTTTACACCAAGATCACCGGTTCGCAGCGCATCGGCCTGTTCGGCGCGCACAAAGAGGATCTGCCCGCTATCTGGCAGACGCTGATCGAAGCGGGATTCGAAACCGGCCACGCCTACGCCAAAGCGCTGCGCATGGCGAAAACCTGCGTGGGCAGCAGCTGGTGCCGCTACGGCGTAGGCGATTCCGTCGGGCTGGGCGTGGAGCTGGAGAATCGCTATAAGGGGATCCGCACGCCGCACAAAATGAAGTTCGGCGTCTCTGGCTGTACCCGTGAATGTTCGGAAGCGCAAAGCAAAGACGTGGGCATTATCGCCACCGAAAATGGCTGGAACCTCTACGTCTGCGGCAACGGCGGCATGAAGCCGCGCCACGGCGATCTGCTGGCGGCCGATCTGGATCGGGAGACGCTAATCCGCTATCTGGATCGCTTTATGCTGTTCTATATCCGCACTGCGGACAAGCTCCAGCGCACTTCCGTCTGGCTGGAAAGCCTGGACGGCGGCATCGACTACCTGCGGGAAGTCATCATCAACGACAAGCTTGGCCTGAACGAGCAGCTTGAGGCGGAGCTCGCCCGCCTGCGCGAGCGCTTTGTCTGCGAATGGCAGGCGACGCTTGCCCATCCGGAGCAGCTCGCCCGCTTCAGCCACTTTATCAACAGCGACAGCCGCGATCCGTTGGTGCAGAGCGTGGCGGAGCGTCAGCAGCATCGGCCTGCACGGCCCGAAGAGCGTATTCCTGTAGTCAGGATGGAGGAGCAGCCATGAACTGGCATACCGTTTGCCCGCTGGAGAAAATCCAGCCCGATACCGGCGTTTGCGCGCTGATCGCCGGGACGCAGGTCGCCCTGTTTCGCCCGCGCGCCGACGAGAAGGTTTACGCCCTGAGCAATATCGACCCTTTTGCCCAGGCCAGCGTGCTTTCGCGCGGCCTTATCGCAGAGCACCAGCAGGCGCTGTGGGTCGCCAGCCCGCTGAAAAAGCAGCGTTTTCGCCTGAGCGACGGCTACTGTCTTGAGGACGAAAGCCGTTCGATTCCCGCCTGGCCCGCCAGAGTGCGCGACGGCATGGTCGAAGTGGCTATTTAGTTTTATCCGTTTCTGTGGCCGCCTTCTGCGGCCCTTTTTTATTGCGAGCGTCCCGTGAACTGGTTTCCTCTTTTTTGCGATCTTCGTCATAAGGCTGTTTTGCTGGTAGGCGGCGGCGACGTAGCCGAACGCAAGGCACGGCTGCTGCTGAAGGCCGGCGCGGATCTGCGCGTCTGCGCCACGCGCTTCTCCTCGCCCTTTTACGAATGGCAGCAGGCCGGCAAGCTGACGCTGCTGGAAACGCGCTTCGCGCCGGAGCAGATCGACGGCTGCTGGCTGGTGATAGCGGCGACGGACAGCAAGGAAGTCAATCAATACGTTAGCGACAGCGCCGAAGCAAGACGCGTCTTCTGCAACGTGGTCGACGCGCCCGCTCAGGCCAGCGCTATTATGCCTTCCGTGGTCGATCGCTCGCCGTTGCTGATCGCCATTTCCAGCTCCGGCGACGCGCCGGTGATGGCTCGCCTGCTGCGGGAAAAAATCGAGGCGCTGCTGCCGCAGCATCTGGGGAAAGTCGCCGCCTGGTCAGGTTCGCTGAGGCCGCGGGTAAAAACGACCTTTAACGGAACCGGTCAGCGCAGGCGCTTCTGGGAAAAACTTTTCCAGCACGACCGGCTGGCGCAAACCCTCGCCAACGGCGACCAGCATCGGGCGGAAAAGCTGACGGAGGCGCTGTTTCAGCAGCCGCTGGCGGAGCACGGCGAAGTTGTGCTGGTCGGCGCCGGGCCTGGCGACGCGGGTCTGATGACGCTGAAAGGGCTACAGCAGATTCAGCAGGCGGACGTGGTGGTTTACGATCGGCTGGTGTCGGACGAAGTGATGGAGCTGGTACGGCGCGACGCGGAAAGAATTTTCGTTGGCAAGCGCGCCGGTTATCACTGCGTTCCTCAGGAGTCGATTAACCAGATCCTGCTGGAGCAGGCAAAGCTGGGCAAACGCGTGGTGCGGCTGAAAGGCGGCGATCCCTTTATTTTCGGACGCGGCGCGGAGGAACTGGAAGCGCTGACGGATTCGGGTATCCCTTTCTCCGTGGTGCCTGGCATCACCGCCGCGTCGGGCTGTTCCGCCTACAGCGGCATTCCGCTCACCCATCGTGATTATGCGCAGAGCGTGCGGCTGGTTACCGGCCACGTGCAGAAAGAGGGCTCGCTGGACTGGCAAAACCTGGCGGCGGAAAAGCAAACGCTGGTGTTTTATATGGGGCTGACGCAGGCGCCGGAGATAGAGCGACAGCTGCTCGCGCACGGGATGAGCGGCGAGATGCCGGTAGCGCTGGTGGAGAACGGCACGTCGACCCGACAACAAGTATTCAGTGGCCGACTGGATGGCCTGGCCTCGCTGGCAGCGCAGGCGCAAAGTCCGTCGCTGATTATTGTCGGCCGCGTGGCGGCGCTGCGGGATCGTCTACGCTGGTTCTGAAGCGGCAAATAAAAAACGGCGCCCTGGCCGTTTTCAGGCTCAGGGCGCCGTAGCGCAGAGGTTAGCTTTTACGGCTGCGCCACAAAGCCGACGGCTTCGTAGACTTTCTTCAGCGTTTCCTGCGCGCGAGCGCGGGCTTTGGTCGCGCCGTCGCGCATCACCTGCTCCAGGAAAGCCTCGTCGTTGCGATAACGATGATAGCGCTCCTGCAGCTCGCTCAGCATACCGGAAACGGCCTCGGCGACCGCGCCTTTCAGGTGGCCATACATCTGCCCTTCAAACTGCTTTTCCAGCTCAGGGATGCTGGTGCCGGTCACGCCGGAAAGAATATCCAACAGGTTAGAGACGCCCGCTTTGTTTTTCACGTCGTAACGCACTACCGGCGGCTCTTCGCCATCGGTCATCGCCCGCTTGATCTTTTTCACCACCGACTTCGGATCTTCCAGCAGGCCGATCACGTTGTTGCGGTTATCGTCCGACTTGGACATCTTTTTGGTCGGCTCCAGCAGCGACATCACGCGCGCGCCAGATTTGGGAATAAACGGCTCAGGCACTTTAAATATGTCGCCGTAGAGCGCATTGAAACGCGCGGCCACGTCGCGGCTCAGCTCCAGATGCTGTTTCTGATCTTCGCCGACCGGCACCTGCGTGGTCTGGTAAAGCAGAATATCCGCTGCCATCAGCACCGGATAGTCAAACAGGCCGGCGTTAATATTCTCTTCATAGCGCGCGGATTTATCCTTGAACTGCGTCATGCGGCTCAGCTCGCCGAAATAGGTGTAGCAGTTCAGGATCCAGCCCAGCTGCGCGTGCTCCGGCACGTGTGACTGCACGAAGATAGTGCTTTTTTGCGGATCGATGCCGCAGGCCAGATAGAGCGCCAGCGTATCCAGCGTGGCCTTGCGCAGCGCCGCCGGATCCTGGCGTACCGTAATGGCGTGCAGGTCAACAATGCAGTAGATGCAGTCGTAATCATCCTGCATGCTGACCCACTGACGCAGCGCACCCATATAGTTACCGATGGTCAGTTCGCCGGAAGGCTGCGCGCCGCTAAATACGATGGGTTTCATCTTTTTCGTCCTGGTCGTTACAGCCCTAGTGCGGGCAACAAATCGTTAAAATGGTCAAGCACCAGCGTCGGCTGGCTGCTCGCAATCGGCTCGCCATAGTTGTAGCCGTAGGTCAGGCCAACGCAGGGCACGCCTGCCGCTTTAGCGGCCTGGATATCGTTGCGCGAGTCGCCGACGAACAGCAGCTCGTCCGGCAGCAGGCCGAACTTGCCCAGCACCAAAAAGAGCGGCGCCGGATGCGGCTTTTTCGCCGTGACGTCGTCGCCGCCGATAATCAGCGAGAAGCAGTCGTCAATGCCGAGCGAGGCGAGCAAAGGCGCGACGAATGGCGTTGGCTTGTTGGTCACTATGGCCATCGGCAACCCGGTCGCCGCCAGTTTCTGCAGCCCTTCTTTCACGCCGGGGAAGAGTTTACTGCCGCTTTCGACAACGGCAGCATAATGCTTGTCAAGCAATACGCGGGCGTCGCGCAGCAGATCGCCTTCCGGCGCGTGGCCCAGCGCCCAGGTCAGCGCGCGCTCAATCAGGATGTCGGCGCCGTTGCCGATCCAGGTGGAAACGCGTTCCAGACCCGCCGCGGGTAAATTCAACGCCTGCAGCGCCGCGTCTACCGCGCTGGTCAGGCCTGGCGCGCTGTCGGTAAGCGTGCCGTCGAGATCGAACGCCAGCGCGCGAATATCAGTGAAATGAGCCATGACGTGATTTCTCCAGTTCAGTGCGCATGTCATCAATGACTTTTTTATAGTCCGGCTGGTTGAAGATAGCGGAACCCGCGACAAACATATCGGCGCCTGCCGCTGCGATTTCGCCGATGTTCTCCGCTTTTACGCCGCCGTCCACTTCCAGACGAATATCGTAACCGCTCTGGTCGATCAGCTTACGGGCCTGACGCAGCTTGTCCAGCGTGCCGGGAATAAACGACTGGCCGCCGAAACCCGGATTGACCGACATGATTAGCACCACGTCGATTTTATCCATCACGTAGTCCAGGTAGCTGAGCGAGGTGGCCGGATTGAACACCAGGCCCGCTTTGCAGCCGTGTTCTTTGATCAGCTGCAGCGTGCGGTCGACGTGCTCGGAGGCTTCCGGATGAAAGGTGATGTAACTTGCGCCGGCCTTAGCGAAGTCGGGGATCAGGCGATCGACCGGCTTGACCATCAGGTGCACATCAATCGGGGCGGTAATACCGTAATCACGCAGCGCTTTCAGCACCATCGGCCCCATTGTCAGATTAGGCACGTAGTGATTGTCCATGACATCAAAATGTACCACGTCGCCGCCGGCAGCCAGCGCTTTCGCCGTGTCTTCACCCAGGCGGGCAAAGTCTGCAGACAAAATTGACGGAGCGATCAAAAACTTTTTCATCCATTTCTCCCAATTAGCGCGCCTGGCGACAGGCACGTACAGCGGTTGAGGTTCAGTCGCCGCTGAACAGCGCCAGCAGTTCGTCGACCTGCAGGCGGCCGCTGCCGCTGCGGCTGATCGAGCGTCGGGCCTTGATCTGGTGCAGCTGCGCAGCCTGATACCATTCGCGGGTCAGCGGCGTATCGTGGTTGGAGATCAGTACCGGAATACGACTTTCACGCGCCAGCTTCTCCGCCAGCTCCGCCAGATGCTGCTGTTCTGCCAGGCTGAAGCTGTTGGTGTGATAGGCGGTAAAATTGGCCGTGGCCGACAGCGGCGCGTAGGGCGGATCGCAATAGACCACGGAACCTTGCGTCGCCCGACTCAGCGTATCAGCGTATGACTCGCAGATAAAGGTGGCGTTTTGCGACCGCTCGGAGAACCAGTAAAGCTCATCCCGAGGAAAATAGGGTTTGCGATAGCGACCGAAAGGCACGTTAAACTCGCCGCTTAAGTTGTAGCGACAGAGTCCATTGTAGCAGTGGCGGTTGAGGTATAAGAACAGCACGCTGCGTCGCCAGGCGTCGGTAGAGCGGTTGAACTCCAGCCGACGAGCGTAGTAGAACTCGGCTTCGTTGCTTTCGCTGGTGAACAGCTTGCTGGCTTCCACCACAAACTCGTCCACGCGATCCTTCACCACGTTGTACAGGTTAATCAGGTCTTTGTTGATATCCGCCAGCACGTAGCGTGAAAATTGCGTGTTAAGAAAGACGGAGCCTGCGCCGACAAAGGGTTCAATCAGGCATTCCCCTTCCGGCAGGTGCCGCTGGATATCGTTAAGCAGCGGGAACTTGCCGCCCGCCCATTTTAAAAAAGCGCGATTTTTTTTCATGCCGTCGTTTTATTACACTTACTCTTCTGGCTGCGGTCACACCGACAGCATATCTGCGCTTTAAATTGCCGGCCCGCGTAAAGCGGGCCGGCAAAGAACGTCTTCAGGCCGTATAGCCGTTAGTCGGTCGACTCTTTTTTCACCTGGCTGACGGGTTTCACCCAGGGACTTTTCGCCCGGACTTCCGCCGGCAGCGACGCTACAGCGCGTTTAGCTTCCGCTGGCGTGGCGTAGGCGCCGCTGACCAACACGTACCAGGGCTGACCGTTGCGCGTGGTTTTATATACGTGGTAGCCGCTCAGGTTCTGTTTTTTCGCCCAGGCGTTCAGCGTATCGGGACGCGAAGCGCTGCTGAGCTGCAGCGTATAGTTGCCGCCGGTTGCCGCAGGCGCGGCTTTCGCTGGCGCGCTGTGGCTCTCTTTGGCCGCTGGTTTCGTCGCGGCAGGTTTGTGCGCAACGGTAGGTTTGCTTTGCTGGACAGGCGCAGCGCTATGCTGACGCGCGGGCGCCGGTTGTGGCGCAGGCTTGCTGGCTGTCGCGCCGCCAGCGACCGTCGCCGGCGCCAGAGGCAGTGAACTGCTCTGCTGGCCGGAACCGGTCGCGTCCGGCAGATTCTGCTGCCCGGAAAGGGCGCTGTTGAGATCGCCCGGCAGCTCGACGCGCTGCTGGCCTGCAGGCGTCTGCACCGGCTGCGCTTCGGTCGGCGTTGAAGAAACCGGCGGCGCGCTTAGCTCCTGCGGCGCATTAGCGGTCGCGGGCGCTGCTGCGTCAGCCTGGGGCGCATTATTCTGCCCGCTCATGGAGGCGGAGCCGGAAAGATCGATATTTTTATTGCTGTCGGCGGAGGTCGGCGCCTGCGCCGCTTTTTTATCGCCATCGCCCGATGAGGTCAACGTTGAGCCAATGCCGATAACGATCAGCAGCAGCACCAGTACGCCAACGCCCATCATCATCTGCTGACGGGAAACCGGAACTTTCGGCGCGGAAGACGTTTTGCGCGATCGCACAGGTCGGCGGTCGCTGGTGTCAGGCTTTAACTCGTCTTCCGGTTTAAAATCGTCCATTTAACCTCCTCCGGTAGCGCGGCGACGCCGCGCTACTTATGCAGCAATGTTTAAAAACGGCTCAGGCCTGGCAGTCGCCGATAGCAGCCAGTACCGTATCATGCGGCACGCCGCCGCGCACGCAGGCCCGGCCCAGCGCCAGCGGCAGCACCAGCCGCAGCTCGCCTGCCAGCACTTTTTTGTCGCGCAGCATATGCGGCAGATAATCTTCCGCCGCCATGCTCGCCGGGCCATGCACCGGCAAACCGGCACGTTGCAGCAGGTTGATGATCCTGTCGGTATCAGCAGCGTCGAATTCACCAAGACGCTCGGCGGTACGCGCGGCCATCACCATACCGGCCGCCACGGCTTCGCCATGCAGCCAGTTGCCGTAGCCCATGTGCGCCTCAATGGCGTGTCCATAGGTATGGCCCAGGTTCAGCAGCGCGCGCTGCCCCATTTCGCGTTCGTCGGCGGCGACCACTTCGGCTTTCAGCTCGCAGCAGCGGCGGATGCAGTACGCCATCGCCTTGCCATCCAGCGCCAGCAGCGCATCCAGATTGGCCTCAAGCCAGCTAAAGAACTCTCCGTCCAGGATGATGCCATATTTGATCACTTCCGCAAGCCCTGAGGCCAGCTCGCGCGCGGGCAGGCTACTGAGACAATCGATATCGATCACCACCGAAGCCGGCTGATAAAACGCGCCGATCATGTTCTTGCCGAGCGGATGATTAACGGCCGTCTTGCCGCCAACGGAAGAGTCTACCTGCGACAGCAGAGTGGTGGGAACCTGGATAAAACGCACGCCGCGCTGGTAGCTTGCCGCCGCAAAACCGGTAAGATCGCCAATGACGCCGCCGCCCAGGGCGATCAGCGTGGTATCGCGACCGTGCGGTTTTTCCAGCAGCGCAGTAAAGACCCGATCCATCACCGCCAGCGTTTTATACTGCTCGCCATCGGGCAGGATAATCTGATCCACCTCTACGCCAGCGCTTTCCAGCCGCTGGCGAACAGGTTCAAGCCAGAGCGAAGCGAGCGTGTCGTTAGTGACCAGCATCGCCCGCTCGCCCGCCTTAAGCGGCCAAAAAGAAGCCGGATCGTTAAACAGTCCGGCAGCAATGGTTATGGGGTAACTGCGTTCCCCCAGAGTGACGGTAATCTTCTCCATGAAGCACCCCTTTTGGCCCGCAGGCGGGACAGAGCCGTTAGCTCTTTTCTAACATATTGATAATTTGGTTTGCGACGACTTTAGCGCTCTGGTCGTCGGTACGAATGGTGACGTCAGCAATCTCTTCATACAGCGGATTACGCTCGTCCGCCAACGCTTCCAGCACTTCGCGCGGCGGAGAATCCACCTGCAGCAAAGGACGCTTTTTATCGCGCTGCGTGCGTGCCAGCTGTTTTTCGATCGTGGTCTCCAGATAGACCACAACGCCGCGAGCGGAAAGACGGTTGCGCGTTTCGCGAGACTTCACGGAACCGCCGCCGGTCGCCAGGACGATGCCCTGTTTTTCCGTGAGTTCATTGATAATTTTTTCTTCGCGATCGCGGAAGCCTTCTTCGCCTTCGACGTCGAACACCCAACCCACATCCGCTCCGGTACGTCGCTCAATTTCTTGATCGGAATCGAAAAATTCCATATTGAGTTGCTGAGCTAACTGACGCCCAATAGTGCTTTTGCCGGCACCCATAGGCCCAACCAGAAAG
>Ga0157363_1000340_pt1 | contig 35430 bp, 24 predicted proteins | sample AttsexASBM1_FD_111477 | JGI IMG/M metagenome (GOLD analysis project Ga0157363, IMG submission 111477) | Fungus gardens microbial communities from leaf cutter ant in Ribeirão Preto, State of São Paulo, Brazil - Atta sexdens ASBM1 | ecosystem: Host-associated > Fungi > Mycelium > Unclassified ... | reverse complement strand
ATATAATATATATATATATATATATATATATATATATATATATATATATATATATATATACGTATTTCTCTCTATGAAACGTGCTGTGGGTATTATAAAAAAAATGCTTGCGAAATCGATTAGACCGAATAAACAATATACCATATCTCGAATAATAAAACTTCAAAGAAATAAATCATAAATAAAAAATGCAAGCTAATATATCATTAGATGATAATATGTGTAAAACTTGTGTGTATTATTAGCAACAATTACAGACAATTACAATTTAGGCCATTCACTTCAATGTAACAATGAAGTATTAATAAATTTAAATATTGAGCATTATATTAAATTTCAATAATATAAACGAGGCGTTTTATAAAACTAAAAATATGTTGTGAGTATAAAGTCAGATCAGAAGTAATTGTCCATCGATAAGATCAACTGTCCATTGAATTATAGGTAGAATACATATTTCGATAGATGAATATTAAAATTGAAATATTAAATGCACAATAGAATATAAATTTTGTTTAAAAGATATCCAAAAACTTATATTATATATCTAAAGTCTTATGAGTTGTCAAGTCAGAACATATCCGATAAATAAAGATCGTCGAGACAAGTGAGTATATTTGTAACTATTAGAATCATAAATAAATACAGATTAAAGGATTGTTAATAATACACACTAGTTTTATACATTATCATCCAGTTTCGGCTTAGATTAATTTGTATTTTTGACTTATCGAATAAACACATCATAAGCTATAAATGCGATTTCATGAGTTATCTATTAAAATCAACGAGTCATGAATTTCGATTCCAGTGCTTCGATGGCACTTTTTATGAAGAATATGTGTAATAATATTTAAAAAAAAATATATATATATATATATATATATATATATATATATATCTTCTATAAAACGCAGAGAAAAGAAATTAACATGGAGAAAAAAGGACATAAAATGTACATTTTCGCATCTATCGTGAGATTATGTTATTTAAATGCGGCATATTGTCCATAATGTTAAAGTTTCCCACAACGTTTTTCTTTTAAAAATATACACTTTATATATTTGTGCGCGCACGTGTATGTATATAATTATATATATTATATATACAGAATATCACACATTTAATAAATTAACATATTCTTTTAAATATATGATACAGGCTGTTCCAAACTGTGAATCTTACTAATCAAATATTAATCAAAAGATTGTGGAATATTTAAAATTAAGATACACGTGCGCGCGCACCAAGATGACATGCTGTTATAAATTATTAGCTCTTGATTGTTGTTAACGTTCATGTTAATTTACTGCAACAAATTTTCATATTTACAGTCGAATATAAAAATGTTCAATTTCTGAAAGTTCAATAGACTAAAAAAAATCTAGCAAATTCTTCTACGAGAACAATCAAAATTTCAAGGAGCGAACGTCCGATATCTTAGGTATAAATCTTCTTGATTTCCTGTATACAATTATAATCTGTAAGTAGTCAGAATGGCATTGACGCGTTTTTTTTATTTTTTCTTAAATATCTTCGAATATATGAAGCGCTTTGCATTAAAAAGATTTTAAAAAATCATTTAATAAATTAAACACACTATTTCTTCTAGTGTACTTTGAATTTCTTATATCATCAATTTTTAAATAAAACTTAATTTAAATAAAATCGAAATTTAAATCGTCGAAATACCTCGACATTTAATGTTAAAAAGAAATGATTGTTCCAATCAATATTTGAAAAATTTAGGTTTTATGAAACATTATTTATTTGAAGTACCTATTCAGTTCTCTTTGATACCAGAAGAGATTTGCATTAATATGAATAATTATATATGTCTTTGAAGATGAATTGTACTATTGATGTGCGTTTAAATGTTAATAAGTTGGAATGAATACATAACATGGAGCAGGTACGTTTACGCGAAATGCACTCAGGATGAAACGCCTGAGTCCTTATGATGCTCCTGTCCTGCAGTCTCTAACTGCGATAAAGTTCTTTGCAATTCTGCTCGTTCAGCTGGTTGCAATCTGTGCGCAATTTCCAGCACTGCGTTCAATCTTATTTCCGGACAGATTTCCAAAGCTTCCTTGATTCGCGTTACTACCGCGTCTCTCTTCACACACGTTATATTGCGCGATACCACACTATCATCGGTTTTACATTGAGTTTCCAGCCAACAAGCTGCAGCTTCGTCTTGATCCCACAAATATGACTCCGTTGCTCCCTTGTCTTCAATGAACCAACGTCGAAGCATCGCTTCCACTTGTCTGACGTCGAAACTAGGCTGCGTTGATAGAATTTCAGTCTTAATTTCCTCTTCAAAAAGTCGCCGTCGTAATCGCCAATAAAATAGCTGACGCGCTTTTTTCCATGGTATTATCTCCTGAATTGTATTCTTTTCGAACATTCTCTCCGGCGTATCGTGCAAATCAGCGAAATAAACAGCGACTTGACGGTAAATTGGCTCCAAAATCTGTTCGCGCTTGCGAATTTGCGCTTCGATCTCGGCGCGTTCCTCCGCTGTGTTTACTATTGTTAATTTTTCCTTTAGAAACATACACAATTACATAAACGTTATATAAGTGTAATATCAAGAGTTTGATATAAAAAGATAAGGAATCGCATTTACGTACTTTTAATTTTATTATAACGAGATCAACTCTATGCATAGTCTTCACGATGTCCTTGTTACGGAATTTGATTTCTACAATACCATCAGGTTCCAAGATGCCTCCTCTACTATTATTGTCAGCAAACATCTCCATAAAACGAGGATTTATCATAGGATCAACGACTGCCCAAGCGCCACCCCTAAGTTCTCCGTTCGGTGGAATGTAAACAAATATCGGCTTGCAATATTGCCGTAATCCGTCCACGATATATGCGCCAAACTTGACGACCTGTTCATACATGTCTGTAAGTACGATATAATGAATTAAAATAGTTAGTGAAATTGAGATAATGATTGAGCAATGATTGATAATCGAAGATAAGTTTACCTTTCATACCGCCAGAGAAGCCTCTCCAATTAGCAAAGATAAATAGTGGCAATTCCTCTTTTCCGAAATCTTGAATAGCTTGAGCAGTTTTGTACGCGCTATCTGGAAACCAAACTTGTCCTGCTTGAGATATAGTTTTAGCCTCCGAATCTAAATTGGCAGGGTCAGCTGGCAAATGCAGCTCGACAGTCCTCGTTTCGACAGCGATAATGCCACACGGTATGCCACCGAGCCTAGCTCGTCCCGTTACTACTGTTTGCGCCCATGGTCTCATTATTTCCTGTTTTATTACAGTTACAACACAAAAGTAAGTTAACAATACTGCTGAGTTTAATATAATCTAATAAAAATAAGAATTTTTTTTTAAATTATATAAAAGTTCTAAAAAATTTTGGAATTTATAAAAATTTTAAAAATTACACAAAGATTTTAATAAGAAAAATTTTCATTAGAATTGTTTTAAAATCGAAAGACAGAAAGAACTCACATGCCACGAGCCTCGATCGAAGAAGCCACTTTCCCAGACGTTTGACTCGGTACAATTTCTGCCCTCCAACATCCATCTCGGATCATAAGCTGCTTTTGTAGGCACGTAACCGATCTCTCGGTCGATTGGATCCATGATGGGTGATAGTATCGGCAACGAGGCACCTTTATTTTTAGGAAAATAACTTAGCCACTTCAGAACAGTCGCCACTCCGTCCAAGTCCCGATCATCAGTCGCATGAGACACTCCATTGTTGTGCATAATCTGTGTACCGCCCAGTTGATTGTTACTAGCGTAAACCTCGCGACCCAGCACAGTATTTAATGCTCTATAACCGGTTAAAATAATATGCGAATTTTCAATCTGAATTATTCTTTGACCGAGACGAACCAGATAGGCGCCGATACCGATCGCACGGCATGACACTATAGAGATTGTGATAGTTTCATTGTATGCTTTTGACGTTTCTCCCGCGATTAGGCCAGCATACTTTAAATTCTCTACCCCTAGATTATTATCCTTGCCGATGATGTCTGTGATCTTGTAACGTGATTCTCCTGCAGGATCCTCAATTAGAGATGCCTTCACCGAGTTGAGGGGCGCCAAGCGCGCGTAATCATCCGGCGTGAGATATATGTATTTGAAACCCTTCTCCGGCTCGTTCTCGTCTTCCCATGCGATCTTGAAAAGAGCCTTCACCTCTTCGGCTAGACCAAGACGTGCTCCAGAATTGGCAGAAAAGTATATACGTGGACACCCAAGTTGTCTCGCTCTCTCGGAAGCTCTACAAAACACAAGATCCTCGCGCGTCCCGAATGAGCCCATCATGTACGTTAAATCATTGGCAATAAGTATAATATCCCTGCCGAATGGATACTCCGGAGTATACAGAGTCAACTGCCACGCAATCATGCCAACGTCGTTCTCGCCCGGCAGGCGCTTCTGTTCGACCAGTTGTTCCCCCTCTAATACTAACTCCACGATATCCATCACTGGATTAGGAATCGTAATCGGATTTTGCTCGCTCGGCGGTGTCTCCTCAACGTACCTCTGCCATAATTTCTCGAGCTGTTGCCGGAACATATCTGGTAAATCGTATACGTAAGTCGTGCCGGCGCTCTGCGCCTGAAATCTCTTCGCTTGGAGATAATCTTTGGTCAGATATGGCGTGGATATCGGTAGTCCATGCATAAGACCTGGCCTCCAATTGGTCCCGTTTGCTGTAGTAGACGGATAAGACTCGAAGCGAATGATACCCGTCTTGGAGTCGGTAGCTTCCGTGTACAAATGCAAGTCGATGCTGTATCCACTATCATTGGCGATACAGAGACGTACATTGGAGGTCGGTTTCCCTGGTGCGGGTCGAATAGTCATCTTTATCTCTGCCTGTCGGACGTGCAGTTTCCATAATCTTGGCCCATATCGTAGCACCATGCTCGTCACACTCTCCTCTATTCTGCTAGGATCCATAATGACTGTGGGTACAAAGTTCAAGAAAATATGATTGCACTCGGTACGTTTAGCAAGAGGATGCGAGAATGCAACTTCCAGCTCGTCCATGGCCTCGAGCAAAACACGCTCGCCTTCATTATGAAGATAATCGAAACTAGCTTCTTTCGTGATGAGATCGGAATGTCGTATGATCGAGCGAATGAAGAAGCGATAATCCGTAACTTGTTGACCCTTTGCAACCTTGGCTTGCCCGAGGTACAAATGCATCTTCTGATTGGATGTTGGAAGTGCCTCGAGATCGTATGTTCGCATACGATTCAATTCCAATTGAAAGGCGCAACCGGGCTCGAGATGCCGGTAGATTCTGTCCTCGACGAAGCCCTCTCGTTGACGGAAGGTGAAAAATTTGGGGAACTGTCTTTTCTTGAGTGCGGCGAATGTAACTCTTCGGATGCCACGGGATATTAACTCATCTTTGTTGTTCGCACACCAATCTCCAAACATTCTAGCCATAGTGGCGTCATCCTCGGTGCCATTCTCTTTGACTGCGATGCTTAATATGTGAATTGGCTCTGCGGATTTGTCATTAGTAGTTGTCGCTGTCGTCGTGGTTGTCGTCTCAGCCGCACTCAAAGAGACATTGATCGATGTACTGTGCCTCGATTCGCTCCCGGCGGCTTCCACCGCCTCCAACAATTTCGGACACACTACCGGCGTGGGACTCGATAGATCCTCCAATAGATCCAAAATCTCGTCCACATACTGGTTAAAGTGATCGAGATCCTGAAAGGCCGCCATCGCGCCAGCTCTGTGGTCCACCAGAGATTGATTCTGACGATTAGGATGATTGCTGGGTAAAACGAATTGGAAATACACCAACGGGATCTCGCCAGATAGCTCTAAGTGTTGTAAACACGTCAGTTCATAACTGATATAAGCTCGTCGTACGTAGACTTCCAAGGCTGCATTGCATACCGCGCGATTGGAATGATAGAAAAAGTCGTGAAGTATGTCGAAGATGGACGTTTCCGAGAGAATGAGTTTCTGCAGATTTTCTGGATGGAAATCGTGCCCATACATATCCACCGCGGAAAGAAATATAGATTCCATCTGATTATGTCTAAGCTCATATGCAGGTTGATGGGCAGCGATTAACACCTGTCTAGCTCTCAATGCAACGCGGCTGTGCTCCGTACGATTCAGACTAGTTAATTCCGTCAGCGTGCTCGATAGCTCATCCGTGAGACCGGGTTCGTTAGCCCACAAATGATCAATCAACATAGTAACTAGGACGTTCTTCTTCGTCACTTGGTTGTGACTGAAGATCATACCAGTCACAGTGGTTACGTCATCCTTGTATTTTTCTATCAGTGCGGAGACACACTTATCATAATGACCTTGTTGGAATTGGCTTTCAACCGTGTAATACTGTCGGAGAAGTTCATGCACGGCGGTCTTCATTCGACCGCGTATACCGTTCCGGTATCTTTGTACCAATTGCACGATAGCTTGAGTAGTCAGGAAGAACACGTCTCGTTCGGCTCTTTTGGACAAAGTCGCCGCGTGTCCATCAATTACAGCAGCGATCTGTTGACTTGGAAATTGAGCTAAGATCGACGTGATGTTTCGCTCGTACAAAGACATCAATTTACGAATTTTTTTCTCAACCGAGACAGGGATCCTGCCGGATATCGTCGCAATCACCTCCTGCAATTCCAACAACGGCAAGTTAGGATCGCGTAACGAGAACATGAACTTTTCGATTAGCTCACGTAAACGTGGCAAATGGTATGGATCGGGTAAGCAGTAGCCAGCTAAAGTATTTTCCAAAGCATTTCGATACTTGGTGTGAAGATGATTTAGTTTTTCTGGTATAGCCGATGCTACCGCCGCAGGAAATTGCCTTGTATATTCTTGCGCTTTTGTCACCAACGACGGATCATCCAATTCGAGATGCGCGATTAATGTGCCGGCTTCTAATATAGCGCCAGGTCTCTTTACATAAAAAACACTTCCTGTCTCGCTGGCGGTAACAGTCATGACCATCTTCATTACTTCAATTTCGGCGTATGCCTGACCAGGGCCAACGTGACCCCCGTCTTCGACCAAGAAATTAATTAACTTGCCGGCCGACGGTGATCTCAATAAGGACGGATCATTATCTTTCTCAAAAATACATGTCTGATTTCCAATTACGATCCTATAACGATCCACCTCTTCACGCATATAAGTCGTAAAACTGGCACCATCTAGTGAAAACAGCAATCCTCCGTCCGACATGCGATGGATTTCAATTTCTTTGTAGGAGCCATTCATCACGAGGAAATAAGTATTGGGACCAGATTTGGCAGCCTGTACTTTATATTTGTATCCGTCGTTAATAAGCTCTACCTGCAATACGTAATGTAGTAGAAAAAAATAAAAATAGTCCATAACATATATCTCAAAATCAATAAGGTAATTCGAAAAAATACATCTTGCAGTATTATTCAAATAACATTAATAAGAGAGGAACTTACATCAATAACGTTATCTAAATCATTGCTAGCCTGTATTTGGCCTTTTTCTAAGGCAGTTTGAAAACCAGTAAAAGCCGCTGTGATCGCTCTATCGGCAATATGAAGTGCTCCACACGTAACAGCCAATATAATATCTGGTTTGTCGCTTCGAACGCGTTCGGCGATCAGTAAATCGAGCCAAGCAGTATCTATATTATTCTGTAGAAAGGATTCAGTCTCCAATAATGTGATAAGATACTCAACCGTTGTCCTAAAATCGCCTCTGATGCTCAGTTCTTTTAGAGCCACGACTAAATTTTCTCTAGCTTGATTACGGTCCTCACCCCACGAAAAACAATGGCCAAATTGAGAATCCGCGAATTCGTGAAGTCCTCCTGAAGCTCCAACTGAGAAATAGCCCCAAACATTTTTGGATGATCGAAAATTCAACTCTTGCACCGTACCGGAACTCGGCTTGAAACCTAAAAAATTCAAGTGAGTTATATGATTTCTAGAAAAAAAATTAAATCTTTTGCGGTAGGAAACTATCTTACCTTCGTCAGGATTTTCGCTGGTAATTCTAGCTGCGATAACGTGGCCCCACGGTTGAGGTTTGTGACGAGGCTGGTCGAAATCAATTGGATTATCGCCCCAAGGACTTTCACCATATAAAAGACGTATATCTTTAATGTGGTGCAATGGTAAGCCCATTGCTATCTGTAGTTGGGCGGCCGGCAGATTCACATCCGATACCATCTCAGTACAAGGATGCTCCACTTGAAGACGAGGATTCAACTCCAAGAAATAATACCTGCCAGCTGTATCGTACAAATACTCGACGGTCCCCGCGCTAACGTATCCCACCATTTTTGCTAATCTTACAGCGGCCTATTGTTCGATAGTAAACAATCAATAACACATTGTCGAGGATAAAATTATTATGATATTTACTTTTTCCATTTCTTCGAAAATCTCTGGCTTGGCAATCACGGCAGGTGCTTCCTCGATGATTTTTTGATGTCTCCTCTGGATAGAACAGTCGCGTCCAAACAATGATATTGCGTTACCATAATTGTCAGCCAGTAATTGCACTTCCAAGTGACGTGCGCATTTGGCTAATTTCATAATAAATATTGGTGAGCCAGGTATTTCAATCTGCACTTGCCTAAACGTTAGAAATCCTTGCGATAAAAATGTATTACACAGTGCTACATATGTAGTAAAAGTCCTTTTTTTTAGGCAGAACTTTTACCTAAATAAAGCGGGCAATTCCTCGGCATTTTCTACTTTTCTTATTCCTTTACCACCACCACCTTCGCTTGCCTTCACCATAACCGGAAAGCCAATCTTGTTAGCCGCTGCTAGACACTCTTCCACGGTGGCAACGCATCCTTTTTTGAAAAGTTCTGATGATATCTTGATTTTTTTCCCGCTATATTGCGCTGTCAATTCCGATCCTGACCAGGGGAGTGTTGGTACATCTGCAGTTTGAGCGACTATGCTAGATGCAATCTTATCACCCAGAGCCCACATAGCTTTTTCGGACGGTCCTACCGAAAAATGTAGAAATATAATATAAAATCGGCACAAAAATACGCAAATATTAAAATTCTGTGGACAGTTATCACGATAATTAATTCTTTATTCTTATCAATAATATCGATAAAATAATAGCAGGAAAAACGCAAATTGTGCGTATCTTTGATTTTCTTTAATTTCTTTAATTCGTTAATTCGATTTTTTAAATGTTATTTATACCAATAAAGCAGATGTTATTTTTATGGAGTAATTCCGGAAGTTTAGGATTTTCTGAAGCATGACCCCATCCGGCCCAAACTGCTTGAACTTGAGTACGTATTGCAATATCGACGATAAGTTCCACGTTAGCGTAATTATTGTTGTTGGTCCCACCCGGTACAGGCACGTACTGGTCTGCCATTTTGATGTACTCCGCGTTCGCCTTCAAATCTTCCGGAGTGACCATCACCACGAAACGCACAGCTCTCTCATTTTTGAACATCTCGTATGACCAGCGTCGAATCGATCGCATACATTTAACTGCTGCGATACCATTATTGGCAATCAGCACCTAAAACAATAATTCAAGTAACATAAAGATCTGCAACAAATCTTAATAGTTTTCTCATTTTTAGCTGAAGCAACGGATGAAGTAAATGCTTATACCTTGTTGATAACTTTGGTACCTCCGAAGCGATGGACAAACTCTTCAGGAGTCGCAACGGTAAAGTCCTTCTCGTGAAACCGACTTTGCGTCTGGATCATTACCGTACCCTGCGACATGCTAGGCCTGTTGAATAATACTTCATGAGTTTATTATCATACCTGATGACACATATTAAGTTCTGCAAATTACGTTCCGCTTATAATGTCGACCGATAATATATTTTCGTTCATTACGAGCAAAAACATCTCGTCAACTCGTCAAATTCTACAATCTATATACGTCAATTAAATTTTAAATCTTGAGAAACGCAGATATTTTTCACAATAAATTTTTCACAGTAGTTTAAGATGTTTAACAACATAAATATATCATATATATTTATTATTATTCGCAAAAAATTTACATTTTTAAATCTTGAAATCGATGTTTTGCGTTTCGTATTCTTCGAGACTGATGTTCTCCTCGTTATTTTTTAAAGATATCGGATTGTTGAATAAGAAAATTCCTCCAGTTTGAATTTTTCTCTATATTTTCTTATATTAAGATAATCTCTTTATCCATCTCATTATGCGATTTCCCGTAGCCTAAATACTTAAATCCAGAGTGACAGAAACGAATAAAGGTGCGCGATTACAAAAATCAGGATAAAAATCGAATAACTCCAAACATAATCATTTATGAACTAGCTAGGAATTTTTCTTATTTAAGCAGTAAATAAAATTTGAAGATATTGGCTAAAATCCGCGATCTCGAGATGCACAAATAATTCTGTAAATCAAGTTCGGCATTACATCTGCATATCGTTATAAAAAAATTATCGAGAACTTTCCGTCACGCGATAAGATATGCAAAGAAAAACTAGTATACAGAAATAATGATTTTGTTAAGCAAGTCTAAAATTTAGCTATATATATGTATATATAGATACATATTTGAAAATAATTTTGTTATATGTTTGTAATATTGTAATTATAATTACATGTTCCCATACTATATTATGATTATATTACTGTCATAATGTTAGCAATAATAACTATATGTATAACTATATGTATAACTATATGTATAATTCAATCAACAAATATATATAGTTGGCAACTAAAAATGACAACAATTATAATTATTATTATTATTATATGTGTGATAGCATGTGGATCAGGTATGGAAGTATGAATGAATTAAATTTTATATGTAAACCAAGTTCCTTTCTTGGCTGTATATACTGAAATGTGATAAATTCTATTCTAGTTATTGTTATTAGACTAATGTAGTTATTATAATTTAACTATAATTAATAATTGCAACCATTTTACGATAATAATTATTAGACATTTTCGTATTATATATATTACATATACAGAGTATCCCTAAATAAGTGGCCATCCCTTTTAATCTCGTAAACTAGCAGAGATAAACCCAATAAATATAGTATCTAATTAAACTCTATTCTGAGCACAGTGATTTGGAAAAATTATTCATATTAGAAAACGGAGGAATATGCATAATTTTTGCAAATAAAATAAATAATATGATATGATAAAAGTTGTAGCGAGCTCTAAATAGTATGATATAACAAAATTATTTTTACAAATTATGCAAGTTATTTCGATTTGAAGTTTTGCGAGCAAAGTATCTTTTCTATCAATAATTTTCAATTTTTGCTTTGTGATATATCAACTTCCGACTTTCATATTATCATCTAATCAATTCGAAAAAAAGGATTGCAATACAGGATGTCTGGTAAATTTTGACAAAGCGCTCGTGTGTAAATAAGGCGGATTAAACTGAGTCAATAAGTCCTCCATCATTTTGCAATTTTCGTAATCTTTTTTTTAGTTACCTAATGAATAGAACATCTAAATTCGATGCATGAAACAACTTTTAAGATACCTTTAAGAGTTCTTTAAAAAACACCTTTGAGATATTTTATAAAGAATTCTGAAATCTTAAAGTTGTCTTATGCGTCGATTTTATTTTATCAGCTTATTCGACAATTTTTAGAAATTAATATCTCGCTAACTATTACAAAATTATGCGTAACTTCAAGTAAACATAATTCATGAAAAATGTATAAATATACTATTTAATTTTACTATACTAGTTATAATATTGTGTATCATAATAAGCGATATGAAGCATTATTAAAGTATTAGTAGGTTTAGTAAGCTAATTCTAAAGTATTAAGAGGCATTGTTAGGATATTAGGAGATTATTAAGGTATTAATGAGCATTAGTAGGTATTACATAAAAAATTCAATAGCATTGCCTAATATTTAGATATTAGTAGACATTTGTGTACACGATTTTGATTAGCAATTATATTTTGTATTCATTTATGTATATATGATAATTTTTCTATTTATGTATATATGATAATTTTTTCTTATTTTCTTAAACTTTATTTTTTTATTTATAAAAAAAAATGTAAAAATTATCTCTCTTATTTTTCAATTCCTTTTTTTTATTATTTTTCCTGTACAAAAAGAAATTATACAAGAAAAAGAAAAGATACAAAATGACACAACTAAAAAAAAAATGTTATTTTTGAGTTATTACTATAAATGATGAATTAAGTAAACATCATCTTATTTCATCAAAAATAAATTAACTTTATAGAAAATCGGCGCAACTTAAAAAGATTTTAAAAAATCATCACAGCTAAAAAAATGTTTTTTATAAGAGTTGTTGAAATAAAAATGACAAAAATGTCATAATGTTAATAATACATCTTTTTGTTGTATATTATTTAATTAGTCAATAATTTTCTATCAATTTGAAAAATAGTTGTCTCCTTTTCTGGAAAATTTAATTTTTTAAGTTGTCATTTTTAAAGTAAGAAAATGATATAATTATGTATTTAATTACATATATACATTAAAAAAAAATAGGAATTAATTCTCTTTTAGCTATAATATTATGTTTATAAAAGTATCGAAACAGGCCAAAAAGCATCAATCATTTCGAAATAGGATAGATGTGCGATATATCTTATATTCCATTACACAGACTTAGATATAAAATATGATACATTTCTTCATTTTGCAATCTTTCAATAATGTTATCAAAACAATAATTACGACTAACAATGTCATAATATCGGCATAAAAAAGATTATAAAATTATATTTATACGATGTATTAATATCATTATGTCGATCATATAATCGGAGTACGGTTTTAGAATTTGCTTATCAAGCTTATTCACACACCAAGCGAAAAGCAATCGTCATCAATTACACACAATTACAATTAAAAGAATTTAAAAACCCATTTAATTCTTTCATAAATTCGCCTGATTATTTTTTCTTTATGCAGGCAAATCGCAGTAAAGTTCACATTTAAATGTTACATTAACATTCAAATATTTATGTTTAAATATAAATACATAAAGATTGCGAATTCGCAGGAATTACGACACATTCTAAAATTGAAACACAGCGTGACAACATATTATGTAACGATTCGTTTTTCGTCCAACGTATAAACAATTTTGTACGAACAAAAACAACGACTTTTCATTCAATATTTTAATTTTCAAAGAAAAAAATCGGCTTCGTCGAAATTTATTCCGATAACATTCTTTTATTATCTCATACTTTATAAGTAGTGTCGCGCTCGTGTGTGTGTGTGTGTATGTGTAGAAAAAAAAAAAGAAAATCAGTCTTTGCATTATCGGTTCTTCAAAAGTATTTGACGATAACCGTGTAAGGTCGAATCACATTCGCGGCATTTGAAATGCACGGAGAAACCAATCTATACAGCGCATGAATGCTTTATGATTTATCTAAAACGCAAATGTTCCTGATAACGGTGTTAAGAAATCCATGACAACATAGTCTGTACTTAAAATACCCTCTATTTTTGCAGAAGGAAACGATCGTAAATTGCACTGAGGCGAACTGTTTGAATATTCAAACGTTCATTGTCGCGCGGTCACAGAGGTGAGAAAGGTTACGGAATTACACTCTAAAAAATATGGATTTAAGAGAATATACAGATTTAAGAGATGTCAGGTTGACGGATAAAAAAATATAGTTATCTTTAGCATACAATTGTGATATTAATTAATAATTTACATTGACATACACACACGCACACACACACACACTTAATTTGATACAAGTTAAAAATTTACATTTTGAATAATGTATTAAAAATTTTTTTGCTGAAATATAATACAGTAAAAAAATGCCTTGAATTTCACGGTTGATATCTTGATTTCTAGGTATCTAAAATAAAACAAATTTTGATTTCATTTTAATTTTAAATAATGCTGTTCTTGTTCGATCGTGGTTTTTTAAGAAAAAATAATTTTCAACAACTTTCGGTGAAAATTTGATAACTTTAAATGGCTGCCATTTTGTTGAAAATTATTATTTTAGAAAACATTATCAAACGATAACGACATTATTTAAGATTAAAATGAGATCAAAATTATTTGTTTTAGATGCTTAAAAACCAAGGAATCATATAAAGTTTAACAATAAATTTTTTGTATTATATCTCAGTCAAAATTAGTATTGACATTTTTAAATATATATTAAAATGTAAACATTTAGTTCATACTAAATTAAATTGTCAAAGTAAATTACTAACAGCAGTAATAGCACAATTACATGCTAAAAAAAATTACATAACTACATTTTCAATCCGTCCTACTTCGACGTACCTTTTTAACATCATACAATATTTATATAATTCTTATAATGTAGATTTAATACTAAAGATTCTAAATTTGTACGTATTTATATTAATACGATGAAAATTATATACTTAAATCTATAAAAGTGTCACATTTAATCTAATTCAAATTGCCATTATTCCTATTCAATATATCATTAATTTGTATTAGCAATAAAATTTATCCATTGTTTTAGTAGAGAGAGACTTATATAGCGTATTCGGTCCAAGTGAGTTTGTATCAACCTGGATTGGATTAATTACATTGTATGCTCTTCTATTGATAAAATATATAATGTCAATCAATAGAACCAACTTAAATCGGTGCAAACGTGCTGAAAATTCTCTTCGTTTGGGGCAAACGGGGGAAGGGGAGGGGGGAGCATCTAAATGGGATCTACCTTTACTTATTGTCACACACAATGTAATGGGGTAAAAAAAAAAGATACAAAAATCACCTGAGGCGCTTACGCCGCTCGACCAATCCTGCCGCGGCATTGATCTGCATCTGCAAATTCCCATTATCACTCCCATCGCTCGGGAAGCTATCTTCGATCTCCTGCACTTCGTTAGGATCAGTATCGCGATTGGGATTGAGCTCTTGTTCGCTATGCTCGGGTTCCCCGACGACAAAGCTCACTGGCGACTCCATCTCTCTCGCGCGAGCGGACTCCAACGGATTGATACAGTGGACAGTCTCCTTACTGGATTTCGCCGAATCGGAAGGCGGTAACTCCACGCGTTCGATGTTACCTTTAAAAATACATTCGCGGATGTACACACCCGAGGAGGAATCGATAATTTTGAAGAAAATTTTGGACCACATGACAATCTCCTTTAGAAGGATTTCGTCCGTTAAGGACGCTTTGAAAAGCTTGCTACTCGCCCGAAAGAATTTATTATTAAAAGGATCTTACACGCGGGATAGAAAATCGTAGAAAACTGACCTGTCATAATCAATTATTCTCCTCATATTCGATTGCGATTGATTAATTTTCTACGACTTAAGACTCCGCGACTATTAAGAGGATCGCGCGGCAATATAGAACTGTTTGACACGTGGACATTGCAAGGGAATCTCCTTTGAAAAAGTAGGAAGAGGAAAGAAGAGAAGAAAGAGTATGCGTCGTGGCTATCGCACGTGATAGTCCATGAATCCCGTGATCATTTCAAGGGAAAGAGACACAAGTGCGTAGACACGGTCACTAGCGGAAGTAAGAAAAGAGCATAAACCGAGTGTATTGGAAAAGTGACAGAAATATGAGCGAAACTTCCAGGAGGCTTAGAGCCGCGACATAGATTTTTGCGCATAACGTATAGTGCATAAGAGAATCAATCAATCAAAATTTTTCTTTTCTATGAAGTGGAAGAAAAGGAAGGATTCAGATTGGTTGATTTTCTTATGTGTTATGTATTACAGTTCATGCAAAAATTTTATTTATGTTGCGGTTCTTAAATTGGAATAGCGTTTTAAAACTTTGACTGCCAAGTTGATTCCGAGTTTATATTGAGTTTAATAAATCCAATGTATTTTACTTTATTGTTTTTTAAATGCTTATAATTTATATTGACTCTTTAATGTCTTAAATATTACACTTGCATTAAGAAAAATATTTTTATTATATTAATGTATATGATAGAATACATTTTAGTACTACTAAACAGAACTTTTGGTTATCATGATTGAATTTGATATGTTGTAACTAATGACTGTTGTAGCTAGACTTAATTGTAAGAATTTAATCAATATTTTTACATATACAACTTCTAATTATATTATATTTACTAGACGTTTCTTCATTAAAAAATTATACTGACTTAATTAAATAAATTTAATATCATTGTCAAGAAATTCTCATATACTTAATAAGAAGGAATTAATCATCTGATAATTTCTAGAAACATTATAATTCTTTTTTTTCCAACGAACATAATGGATGTATTCGGATTTCCATCCGGATTTCCTCCCCAGATGTCATGTCATTCATGTTTAACATACAGTAAACAACAAAGACAAAATGATGAACTTGGATGGCACTCGAGTAGTAAGAATCTGAACACAGCCTTGACATCTATCATATTTTCAATTAATAAAACTAATTTTTTTGCCAGCATAGTAAAATCATTCTTAAAATCAGACAAATAAAACCATCACTCCTAAATGAATGATGGGACTTACGTGAATTTCTTTACACATCATCCAAATATAACATAATGGTTATGGTAATCAAAGAGTATTAAGAAGTAAACCTCCCGTTTATGTTTCACTATTCCAATTTAGGCTTCTTCCGCTTCCTGGAAGTGTCACTTTTCTCGTACATTCAACTTACGCTCCGATCCTTTCGCCAGAAATGCACGTGGACTTGTGTATATGAATTACGAGGAAAGTACCGTACAAAGAGTCCAGAAGACGGCGTAGCATACCCAGTTACGTTCACTCCACTTCTTGATATCTTCTCTTCTCTTACGAGCGGCATGTAAATTCGAAGCAAACCGGTCACCGCGTTGAAAAGATACGCGGCTGAAAGGGTATTGAAGACGACAACGACGTCTCGCACCGGATCGCGCGCACTACACTGACTTCGCTGGGAAACAGGGAGATCGAAGCGAAACAAGTTGCACTGTCCCGTGGCGGGGCAATTCAACTACGTGTTTCGCACGAACCGAACGTCTGACGTTCGATCAGGTTCAAGGGTCGTCGTAACGTCGTGGTAACGTCAGCTGGTCATGTGGCAATCACGATCATCCATTCCACGCGGAACTCTCGCGCGTCTTATATTCATTACCAAATTTCCGCCTACGGGTCTAATACTCGTATTCATAATCAGGCCTTATATTTAAGACTTCCTTAAATTTATCTTTAGATACTCTACGAATTATTTCATTGGCTGCTGAGCATCTAAAGATAAATTTAAGGAAGCCTTAAGTACAAGGACTGACTATGAATACGGGTGTAACACAAAGCGACCGTAACTGAGTCGTGAAATGTAAGTCGTAGTTGTAGATTGACAAAATACACGTGTTGATGTACGACTAAACTCCACGATTCACGACTATCTTTTTGCCCAGACCCTTCTTCAATCCTTCGATCGGCGAAAGATCGCCAAGCTCATTTCTCACACGATTTCTTTCTCTTTTTCTTCGCCCAATCGGCAATCACATTAATCAATCTCTTGTTGCCATGTTATATTCTTGGATAAATGAACAAAAGTGAATTTTATATTGGGAGAAAAATTTGTAGCATTTGTAATTATAATTACATTTCACTATAAACAATATTAAGATTAGTTTTTATTATAATTATGATTATTACTGCTATAATGTAATAATAACTATAAACATTTTACGTTGCCAAATGTGTGTAGAATTTTACACAAACAGAATAAATATTATCAGTACTCCAAAAAATTTTAAGAAACGATTCGAAAACAAAGTTGAAACAAATTAAAGATAAGAAGATGTGTATTTTCAAAAAATTTCGACAACAACACGAATTATTTTGAAATTTTAATCACAATGTACAAAGTGTTTGGAATCATCTCTTAAATTCTTTTAGAGTACTTAGTATCCATCTTATAGTTATTATTACTAACATTATAGCAGTAATAATTATAATAACATGTAATTAGAATTATAAATATCTACAATTTTTCTCGTTGTGTAAGCCGAAACATAAGACCTGTTTTTTTTTGGCTGAACTTTTGCACCAGTTCTTTCTTCCTCTTCTTTCCTCTTAAAAATTTCATTACATTTACGCGCGTAAGCATGAAAGAGCAAGGTCGAGGTATGCGTTTTTGTTTATATTGCTGCCAAATGCGCGTTGTACAGGGAGATACATTCAATCGTACTTGCAGCAAGATATTTGCACATGTGTGAAAAAATAGTTTTACAATTACATTTACCTATAAATTTATAATTATTTTCGATATCAACTGTATCTTTGATAGGTCTATATAAATATAATTATTATTATTAACGTTATATAAGTAATAATTATAAAAACGAAACTGTTGAATATAATTATTTCATCATGCAAAATTACAGTAAAATTATTTTACTGTAATATAACAGTAATTTATAGTCATTTTCAGTGCCAATTATATGTTTTTGTAATATATAAAATTATAAATATAATTATTGTTATGTGCAATAACGTATAGAACGTATAGAACAGTAACTATAAACAGTAACTATAAAAAAAAGAACCTAATTAACTATAATTATTTCATCATACACTTTATCATAATTTAACTATAATTTATAGTCATTTTTGGTGCTAACTATATATATTTTTTGACAGAACTAAAAATATAATAATTATTACTAACATTATAACAGTATAATAACTATATAAAAATGGAATTCCTAACCATAATTATTTTACCATGCAATTAATCACAAATACCAAACACTTTTCTCTCAATGCGAATAAGTATCGACAATTTCCCAAGCAGTTTTGATCTCGCGAATGAATGATCTACATCTACATGAAAGTGAAATAAAAATCGAAATGAATAAGACAAATATGTGATAACTTTCATCGATAACTTTCATCGTGGACTAGAAGTCAATTAAGTTTTCGAAATTCTCGAGTATCACCTCTCGCGCGAAACTTCCACGTGCGTAAGAACGAAGTACAGGTATCATTTTTTTTCTATTTACTAAATATTAAACAAGGATAACATGATATTCGACGAACACTCGGATCGAAAATCTGAATAGAAGGTCAGAAGGAAGAACCTTTCGACTTCTTTTTTGAAATCCCATTTTGAATGACGGACGAATCGTGGACTGTGGTCCTCGCATGGTCCATAGATTTCCACACGAGAATGTCGAAAAATTAAGGGAAGCCGACGATTGGCTGAGCCGAATGTCAGGCGACGCAGGAGCGGTGTTGATTGGCCGCGCGCGCGCGCGACGTAACGTGACGTAACGTGGCGCGATGCTGGCGATGCTTCATGCAGCACGCGCGGTCTGCGTAAAACGTCTGATCCCCTGGACTCACCGCACCACCGATCTCATTGACGAATCTGGTCGATGTGTTGACGTTTTCATTTCGAGAGAGATCGCGTGTAAACACTCACCGATCTGACCTTAGTACGAAGCGAAGATGCCTCGCCTCACCTCGCCTCGCAGAAATTTATCCATTATCTAAGCGCGTGAATGAGAGGAGACACAACGTCGACTCACCGATGACGAATCTTGCGCACCGAAGCAACCCGTTGCTTCTCCTCGAGGTTAGGTTCGTCCCTTCGCTCTTGTTCTGTCATTCGAGACGAGTCGGCGATTTCACGAAAGGGATGGAGATTCGGAGATTCGATCGTTCACCGTGTTTCGTTATATCACTTTGATACTTCACTTGGGTGACGCCGGTAGATCGTTGAGATCGTTTTGCGACAAGTCGTCACCGCGTGACTATATATCTATATGTAATTATTTTTTTCTCCACATGGACGTCAGACGATCCCTACATTCGCTACTGAAACGCGCGCAATCGCGCGTTACGCGAAACATAAAAAACAGACAAGTACACCGACATACTCATGCCACTGTACTGTCATCGTACGCGCTCGTCTTTACCGGTCGGGATTTGTCGAGATGTACGACACACGTTATTCTGATCAATGCAGGTGCGGCGCACAAATATGCCGTCTACGCAAAGTCTGAATTACAATTGTTTCATTGGCCGATATTCATATTAGTCAGATCTTATATTTAAGATCGTCTTAAGTAATGTCTTAAATAAAGCCGCTAATGCGGCCCTCTGATTGGTTCATGACATCTTAAGACTGTACTTAAGATTGTCTTAAATTATAATAAAATCTGACTGTGGTCGATATTCATAATCAGATCTTATATTCAAGACCGTCTTAAGTACGGGCTTAAAAAATCACGAACCAATCAGAAGGCTGCATTAATATCTTAAGACATTACTTAAGACGTCTTGAAATAAGACTCGACTATGAATGAATACCAATCATTGACATGTTTCCCATTCAGCACAGAAAGATTGTCGAAACATTGTAGAATGATTTCATTGAAACATTGCAATATTGCATGGTAGTTGCGAAACGTTGCTGAATCATTGTTGCAAAATTCCAACAATATTAAGATGTCCGCTTTTTGTTATATTGTAAACGTTCCAGCAATATTGCAATGTTGGATAAATTTTTTACGAAGACTCTAAAATGAAAACTATTTCTATACATATATCTCACTAACTTTAATTTTTCTACAAATCGCATTTCTAGTGATATATACTTTCCAAAAGCAATTTTTTATGATAAAACTATAAAATATTCCAATAAATATAGTATTAATTCCGAAGAATAAATTTATTCGTAAGAATAAAACATGTATGTGTGTGCTCCGAACTACTCCGAAATATTATCCACATTAATATAATAATACAATCGCTTGATAAATTAATCATGAATTAAGTTAATCGCAGTGATTCTTTTTAATTCGAAACTACTCCGAATCAATTGAAATCGATTAAAAAATGACGGTATGAAATTTATCAATAAAGTTCGGGCGCTGGTTTATTCTTGCGTTCACATCAGGCATAAATACATCATCGATCGCATAATTAATATTTTGATAAATCGATTTTCAGCAGCTTAATTGTTTATTATCTTATCTGATAATGATGTGTTAATTGTTTTCAAACTCGATATTATACAATCTTTTGATTTTATATTTAAAATAAAACTTAGCTAATGAAATGGCCATCAAATAATAGATTAATAAATTTTTTATTTGAATATAAAATGAATTATATTATTATATCATAAAAACTACTGTTAAATTAAAAGACTGTACTACATGAATATTATAAAAAATTATATTTTTATATTATTATTATAGTAACATAATTAAAGAATTACAATTTTGCAATGTTTTTGGAATATTACAGGCATATACTTGATATCTTACAGGCGTATTGTTAATTTACATTTCTATAATATCTCTGCAATATTACAATGCAATCTGTAATATTGCAATATTACTTCAATCTTTTGTGCTGTATGGGTACCGACCTCTGATTGATTTATGACATTTAAGATTATACTTTAAGACGATCTTAAATAATAATAAAATCCGACTATGAACCGGTCATTGACATGTTTGGTAAATAAATAGACGCGGCGATTATTTATGAGAATAACGGTAAGATATTTGATCATATTTTCAGGTAATCTAAAAAAAATCGTTTAAAGATGTTTACAATATTTTAAAATGTTCAAGGACAAGAATGTATCATCTAGGATACAACACGATGCTGCAAACGCTTTGAAACGTTTTTTAATTGGTCAGTTTGTAAAATTCTTTCTTTTAATTGGTCCATCAAATGCTTCAAAGCATTTTCAGCGAGATTTTGACCATAATCCTAGACATTCTGCTGTTTAGTAATACTTAGTAAAAAAATTTTTGTGCATGGATATACATAAATATGTATAAACATACATAAACATGTATAAATATTCATAACCATATATAATTATGTATGAGATATGCACATATTCATTCACATGCACATATTCATATATCCTTTCTTTCATTTGTAAAATTATTTTTTAGTGTATTATAAATAATAAAAAGAAACATCAAAAATAATAAAAGAAAAATATTCAAAAAAATCAAGTCAAGAAGAAAAAGAATTGTACGTAAAATCATATATAATTATATGTAAAATTATACGTATATTGTTATGTATGAGGAAATTTTGTGGCATTTTTCCAAACTTGATTTTTTTCTAAAACAATGCGAAAATTGTCTCATTAACTATTTTTGTTAAAAAAAATATTATTATTATTTTTAGTACACTAAAAATTTAAGAAATTTTACAAAAAAAAGATATATAGATATATAATTAATTTCATATATAATTATATACGTTTATGAATATTTATGCGTGTTAAGTATGTTTATACATATTTATATATATTCATGTATAAAAAATTTTTTACCGAATAACAAATTCGATAGACCTGCAGAGATAAATCTGAAAGTAGATATTAGCTCTACTGTGTGTAATATAATATAGATATTTTATAAAAAAGAAAGCATGTATTTATAACGTAATAATGTCTTATATTGTCATAAAACGCTCTAAAGTTTTTTCTACAATTACTATTGGTATAAATAATCAATCATATTATGAACAGTAATTAGTTAAAAACTACTATCAAAATTTATTCACATAGACTTCTACAAAATTCGATCTTTTAATAATATTTTGTTAGTGATTATATTTACATAGCCCCTCGAATTTAATAACATCCGTAATTATTGAAATGGGCCATAGATATTTCTCTGAAGAATAAAATGACTGTAATTGATCAGTTTTTAACTACGGATGTGATTAAGATGATTTATGGGTAAAAGTAGTGATGCAAATAACATATATAACATATCAGAATACATTTTTTCTTTATTAATTCATTTATTTTTATATTGCTGTATTAATCATTATTCTCTGTCAAATTTGATTGCAGGACAAAGTCGCATTACAGGAACGTGATTAAATTAAAACAGTTTTGGATTTGCTTGAACGGAACTTGAACATGAATAAAAAAACCGTAGATCACAGCCATGACATTCCCGATCAAAATTCCAGATCCTGTCGCGTACTGAGCATCGCACTAAGCGATATTATCAGACACAGCGGGAATGTCAATTTTCGGGATCACTGCTTCGAGGTATTACGGACAGATAGCTCGTTTGGAGCGCAAATGGCACTCTCAACCAATTTATTATCGATCGTATCTCGTAATCATTCCGCTCGAGAGAAACAAGCAGAGACGATGGAAAACGAAACTATCAAGAATACAGAAAATGAGACATAAACTTTGTTCTTCTTTCAAGATTAGATAAGTTAATCTTTTTTAACTGAATTAAATTAAAATAATGGACTATTAAGATAAAAGTTAATTTTAAAAAACGTTTATTAAATCAAAATGTTATTCTATAATTGGATTACTTGAAAAAATAATTACAATATAGATTATTAAATAAATTTAATATTTTAATTGTAAAAAATAAATTTATCTAAAATAGCGAAGAAAAATATATTTTTTGATATTCATTTTAAATGGAAATGTATTTTTTTAATTATAAAAACTAACCAATAATAATAAAAAAATTGTATAGGAAGAATTACACAGAGATATTACAAGAAATATGATTACAGAAATATGAATACAGATAACGAATTATTATAAGTAGAATTATTATAGGTAGATATTAATCCGTATATTGCAAATAAGGTAAAGTGAACCAATGATTTATCATCAAAAAAGACCAAGTATCTCCAATAATGACTAATTAATTTCTAAGACTTAAGAAACAAAACGAATTAATTTTCTTGCTAAACTTTCAACAGGGATTTCATGAGTTTTCTTCAGCAAGAGACTGATGTATTTTTTCTTGACTAGAATATAGCACCGACGAAATGTTATTAAAACCAGTAGCCGATTTTATGAAAGTTCACGACTGGTAAAATTTAAGTGATTAGAAGTAAAAAATTGATAATACAGTACTAATCTCTATTAATTTCATAAACACGTATACATAATATATAGGTTTAAAACTAAATAATACTTGATTTTTATTTAAAATTGTGATTTTAATATTATTGTCAGAGTTTGATTATCAATTATTAAATCATCAATAGAAATGATAATTATATAGAGAAAAAAATAATTGTACGACAATATACAAGAAATATACATATTATTTATGCAGCATTTACGTAATAAGAAATCATAAATTTAGTAATGTATTATCCAAATATTATTATATTAATAATTGCTAATTTATATTAAATGTTGATAACGTCATCGTTCTTCAATTATCTCTGGCTCTTCCGGATTCTATTGATAGTCACGAAAATTTTCAGACAAGATCGGCCGTCTTTGATATATTTTCTCGTCGGTGAATATAGTAAACTCAAGAAAAAAACACGTCAGTCCTTGGTTGAGAAAACTCATGAAATCCCTGTTGAAGGTCATAGTTTAGCAGGAAGATCAGTCCGTTTTCTTAGAACATTAAAAAATCAGCCAGCATTGGAGATACTTCTCTTTTGATGCAGTCATAGATGGAATCTGGTTCACCTTGTACTTCAATCCAAATTCGTTAGTAAAATTTATCCCCATTACGTATTTTTCATTAATATGACGGAAAACATAAGATTTTAATTCTCATTCATGAGCCCTGTCATTCACAATGAGGGCGCTGCAAACTCTGGTACCGACAGAACAATAAAGGGCTCCGCACAATAAAAGGAACAGAGAACAGAGAATAATGGTGCAGCCACAATAGAAGGAATAAGGAATAAGAAATAAACGATACCAATTTATAAGAAACCGTGTATTCCGATGTATCCGATTTCTGATAGATTGAAATTTTTATTCTTTATTTCTAATTCCTTATTCCTTCTATTGTGACTGCGCCTTAAGAATTTCAACTTATCAGAAACTGTGTATTCCACAATACATGATTTTTGATGGATTGAAATTCTTATTCTCTTTTCTCTGTTCCCTATTCCTTTTATTGTGCGGAGTTTGTAAAACTCGCAGCACAGACTTTTGCATAACGTATAACGCATAGTGCATAAGAATCAAGTAATCAAAATCTTTCCTTTCTTTCCATTCCATAGCAAAGAAGAATTTTGATTGGTTGATTCCCATATGCACTATGCATTATGCGTTATGCAAAAATCTGCTGCGGCTATAAGGGCCGCAATTTATCTTTAGATAAATGCTCAGCAGCCAATGAAATAATTTGTAGAATATCTGAAAATAAATTTAAGGAAGCCTTAAATGTAAGGCCTGATTATTATGAATATGAGTAATATTCTCTATTCCTTGTTCCTTTTATTGTGTGGAGCTTCTTAAGGCCATTTCACACAACTTGCATAGCCGCTAACTATAATGTATAAAGAAAATTATCCAATCACATTTCTGTCATAAAGGCAAACGTAAAATATGATTGGATGATTTTCTTTACGCATATATTTTATGCAATTAAAAGGAACAGGGAACAGAGAATATTATTCGTATTCATAATCAAGTCTTACATTTAAGACTTCCTTAAATTTATCTTCAGATACTCTACGAAATTATTTCATTGGCTGCTGAACATCTAAAGATAAATTTAAGGAAGCCTTAAGTACAAGATCTGACTATGGCCGATATTCATAGGTCGGTATTCATAGTCGAGACTTATTTCAAGATCGTCTTAAGTAATGTTTTAAGATGTTAATGCAGTCTTCTTGGTTTGGATTGGTTCGTGACTTCTTAAAACCGTACTTAAGACAGTCTTGAATATAAGATCTGACTATAAATACCGGCCTATGAATACGGACATAAGAATTTCAATCTATTAGAAATCATGTATTGTGGAACATAAAACTTTAAAATTCTTATTCTCTGTTCTCTGTTCCCTATTCCTTTTATTGTATTTATTGTATGGAGTCCCTAAGGATATATCCACACAAACTTGCATAGCTGCATGAACGTATGTATAAAGAAAATTATCCAATCATTTTATGTGCAACTTTGTAAGAGAAATGCGATTGGATAATTTTCTTTATGCAGACGTTTGGCTGTGCAAATTTGTGTGGATATACCCTAACTCTTGCGTCGAATTTAGTTTATCTAGGTTAGGTTACTAAGAGAAGTTAGGTTAGGTCGAGGAGTAATTGTAGGTGGGTCAGCGGGTAGCGGATAGATGAGTAGTGCGTCCAAAAGAAATATCCTTGATCATCTGTTATCGACGAAGGTTAATTTTGTGCGGCCGCCCTCGCGGTTGTGTTTGCGCGCATCAGGATTGTCAGGAATCGGTGATTGGTGGCGAACGGTGAAGTGATGCGGAGTGAAAACGCGACCTCAGCGAGATCGTCGCCGTCGCGTTGGACTCGGTTCGCGCGAGCAGCAGCCTCAACGGCCTCAACATCACGTCACGGCACTCGTACGTAAACGAAGGGCAAATGGAGTCAGACGCAGTGCGAAAGCGCGTACGTTCCTCTCTGACACGCGGTGGGACATCCGGCTGACCAGGGGTTCTCATAATCAGGACATCGGAACTCGGGAGCGACAGCAGCGGGTATGTTATTTCCCTCGAGTCGCATCAAGTCCGCGACTCCGCGCCCGGCCTGTGTTCCAAGATGGAGCACTGTGTTCCTCTTTAATGACCAATGATTATCCGACATAAATAATCAAGCATTGAGAAATAGCATTTATTTCCAAAGCGATGACTTTTCAGTTGTATCTCTCTTCAATTGCGCCGTGTTAATACAAGAGCGAGAGAACGCCAGAAATCAGAATGAAAGCGAAGCGAAGCAGCCCTCTTCGTAAACGTTGATAAACGTCGTGTCTCGTTGACCCATCCTTCCCCTCTTGATGCCTCTCGATGTCTCTGACTGGTCCAACCCTCGCTCGAGCCCTCGAGCGTGCGCGACAGAGCGTTGGACGTCCCGCTGAACGAAAAAGAGAGAAAGTGAGGCGGTGAGAAAGAGACCACTCTCGTGACATAATAGCGCCGTTATATCCCCCGTGCGAAGGAAGATTCGGACTGTACGGTAGTGAGAAGGGGAAAAGCTGCGGAGGCTCACAGCTGTTCGCAGTCTTTGCGATTTCGCCGGTGTGCGAACATTCGATGTGTATATAAACCCTTCCCTTCTCTCTGCTTCTTCCCCTTTCAGCCCCGCGTTTCCGCGATTCCTCGTCTCTACCTCCCGCGGCCCGCTGTTCACGTCGCAGTACGTTCGCGATGTAAATATACACGTTGGTCCTCCCGCCTGCTCCCCCTCTCCCCCTCGCTCGAGTCGCGTGCGTGCGTGAGTGCCGTGAATCCGCTACTTTGTTGCTTCGCGGTTTCGCATATCGAGCATCGTGCCAACGCGCGCTCGCGGCGTTGAGCTACATACAAGAATCACGACGTGTCGGGAAGCTTGATATTAAATTTTAAAGTTAAGATACGCCTCGTTGAGTTTTGATCGGGAAAACCTCTCTTTTCTTACGTCTGGATTATTGGCAATTCGATGGGTTGTACCGTCGACTAATTTCAAACGATTGAACTAGCTGAATGGACCTGTAGCCCTTTAAAGTCTTCTCATAAAAAACGTATATTGATTCGCATGGTTACTGAACGACCATTTGGAGGCTGAAACCCGCGGGCCGAGGAAGAAGCTTGAAACGGAGACGACAGAGTTGTCGCCGCCGCTGTCGACGTGCGCCTTCGGGTTATTGGCACTTCCGCGCGCGCCTTAGATAATAGACTCGCCTTGTTAAGCGTGCCGAATGCCGACAGCCCCCTCCGCGTACATTACAATCTTGCTCGATCACGCACCGCGGACGGACGCAGAAACCGATCGAACCAAAACGCCCCGAAGCGCGTTTCACACGATTTACACAACGACAGAGAGAACGATGTCGTGCCGTGCTCGAGAACGACTCGACGACGTGGAACTATTGTGAGGAATGACGGAGAATTGAGTTAAATATCGAAATTCAAAATGTTCGTCTCACTCTTTTCGTACTAAAATAACGTTTACGATACATTTCGAAATGGAATTGTGTAATTAAGATTTTTTGTTTTCTTTTATCTACTGCGGCTTTATTTTTAGTTTTATGTGCGTTGATCGTTGGATAACAGGCGATACACAGCGCATATGGTGAGCTGTTGAGGGAAAAAAAAAGTGTCGCAGGCGGATCTCGTCTCCAAAAGCGGATGCTTCCTTCGCGCGAACGATCGCAGACACGCTAAAGTTGTATCCATAGATGAGAGGGAAACGTTGGTCGATAATCGCGCTATGTTTCGTGATTATACTAAAATTTCTATCGATTTTGACATGAGATATATTTTTAGTGAATTTATTAGAATCCTAAATGAACAGAGTTCTGAAATAGCAAGCATCAAAAGTGATTATTCTTTGAAAGATGCGAATGAGACATCCTTATTAAGAATTTTGTGTCTCTAGCATGTCTTAAAAACAGTGTTCACATTTCTCATCTCGTCTGTATAGAAAAACTGCGAGAAGGAAACGATGGCTCAATCGAGAGGAACGTGAAAATCGGCCGTCACCCTGGCACGTGATAAATCGGATCAAAGGCCTGGATCTTCGTCCTCCTCGTCCTCGTCCACGGAGAGGATGCAAAAGATGCCCGGGCCGTCGACGACGCAAGAGAGACCCCGTGCTCACCGGCTCACTGACATCGAGTCTCAGACGAAGGTTAAACTAGAAATTAGAATGCATCTTATGAATTCATATGTGACATGTATCGCTCACTTAAGTCCTAATAGTAGGTATAATAAAAATAGTAGGTATAGTAAACCAATAGCTTTTTGCTCTAAGCTTTAAGTTGTGATATCTTTTTCTGGCAAAAAGCATTTCTGCTTTTCTTAAGCCATAATTCCTAAGCTTTAAGCAAGCTAGTCAGATTTCAATTATAAAATTTATAGAGCAAACGTCACAATTTAGAATTTAAGACAAAGGACTAAAAATTTGCTACTTGTTATAGTGAATTTGATTGGACTCGGTCTGTATTGGTGCACATTAAAACCGTTGTATATAAATTAACACAAAGATATATGTTTATTATAAATATAAAAATCAGTTAAATCATAAAATATTCAATACACTTTATTATACTTATTTATACTATTATACTTTATTATACTATTAGGTAAAATGTCGAATGAGAGCATGGTGATAGACAGCGCATGATCTATCATGTCAGAGATTCGATCCCAGTAGAAACTAAAATATTTATGCTCGTGTCTCCTCTCAGAAAAGGCCGACAACTTCCTGAAATTCTTGCCTACAAAAACACCTCTCGAAAAATTCCGCCGTTTAGAACCGGCATTAAAACTGCAGATCCCATACTCTCATGACAATTGAATCGTGCACATCACAAATATATGAGAGAGGTATAACACAGACCAGAAATCTAACGTAAGAAGAAGAGAAAAAAAAATAAAATATATTATATAATTCAAAATATTTGCATTTTACTTTTACATTGAGATTAAATGTGGATATAACGGCTTTAACATGTACTAAGTGTGCACTAATGCATTTAATTGAATTCACTAATAGATCAGGACTAAAGTCTACAATGAATGAGTATAATTTTTAATCTTTTGCTCTATGCTCTAAATTGTGTTGTCTTTTTTTCCTAGCAAGAAGCGTTTCCAATGCTTCCTTGAATCATAAGCTTTAAACAAACTAATCAAATTACAGTTGGAAAGTTTAGAGCTTAGGGCAAAAGATTTAAAGATTCATTATATATATTGTTTGAAACCTATACAAGAATATTGAATTTATTATATAAATTTGATATTAACTTCCAGATTGAATTCTCAATGTTCTTTTGAATGAAATTACAGAGCTTGGGTGGTAATCGGGCGGATGATTTCGGCACGCCTATTAGTTCTGGCAGCAACATGAGTAATATCGCACGCTTTCCGAAACTCGACGAATGTGCCCATTTTCATTACGAGCATGTCGAGCTTGGTACTCTGGAGGTACGCTAGACACGCGAAATACATGCAAAAGATCCAGTTAAGAGACACAATTCGACTTTCAGGTATCCGTCAATGAAAGTTCCAACGACTCGGAGAGCTACGCCGTTCGAATAACATCTGGAGACGCGTGTTGGACGCTACAGAGATCTTATGATAACTTTGTCATGTTTGATAAGCAATTACATCGGTGCATATTCGACAGAAAGTTTTCCTCCTTAACGAAGCTTCCAGATGTTCGGCCAAAAAATGCCTGTGATATGCTAAAGGATTACTTGAGCCGGTTCTCGCAGCTGAATCACGATGGCCTAAACTGCGGCCCAGTATTAAATTGGTTACAACTCGATAACAGAGGAAGAAGAATTCTGGTACCCGAATCAGATTCTTGTCCTATTAATACTCCAGCCGTCGCTGCAGCATACGCCGTGAGACCTTACACCGCTCAAGCACAAGATGAGATCTCTTTCCAGGTAACGGCGTAACTCGCTAAAACGCTTTTATTTAAAAAATACAGTTGGTATTGCAAATGTTTGTGTCATGAAAATTTGTGACGATTACTAATTAAAATGATTTATGTGACAAACAGGTAGGCGATATGATATCCGTTATAGACATGCCCCCTCCGGGGGAAAGCACGTGGTGGCGTGGAAAGCATGGATTCGCGGTTGGATTTTTCCCAGCCGAATGCGTCGCTGTAATTGGGGATAAAGTACCGCGCCACTTGACTGTTTCAACAACGGTCAGGTCAAGATTACCAGTGAAGCCCGTGCTCCGGAAACATGGCAAACTTATCGCTTTTTTTAGATCCTTTATACTAAATCGACCCTCTAGGCGGAGATTAAAACAATCGGGTATATTGCGAGAGCGTGTATTTGGTTGCGACTTGGGAGAACATCTATTAAACTCTGGTCAAGATGGTAAATTTTATTCTATAGCACACTTAATAATTTATATTTGTTGAGTATAAGCTGTACAAAGAAAAAGAAATATTATTCATTTTGTAGTGCCTACCGTTTTGACGTGCTGTGCGGAATTCATAGAAAAACATGGTCTAGTCGACGGTATATACCGCCTTAGTGGCGTAACGTCCAACATTCAAAAACTGCGGAACGCCTTTGACGAAGATAGAGTACCAGCATTGCATTCCGATGAGAGTATTTTGCAAGATATCCACTCTGTAGCGTCGTTATTGAAGATGTATTTTAGAGAGCTGCCAAATCCATTGTGCACATACCAACTTTATTCCACTTTTGTCAATGCGGTTCAAGCTGGCAGCGATGCCGAGAGATTGAGACGTATGAGAGACGCAGTTAGAAAGTTACCGCCACCGCATTACAGGTAATTTTGTCCTTTATTTTCACTTTATTGCATTCTATCATAGCAATGAGTTAATAGTTTCTTTTATCTTTCAAATCGTATTCAGGACACTGGAGTATTTGATGCGTCATCTGGTGAGGGTAGCCGCACGTGGTACGGAAACAGGTATGACTCCGCGCAACGTGGCCATCGTCTGGGCGCCAAATCTCTTAAGATGCAAGGAATTGGAAGTGGGTGGCGTAGCAGCGCTTCAGGGCGTCGGGGTCCAGGCAGTCGTGACGGAATTTCTAGTTTGCTACGCGGAACTCATATTCGGAGACGGCCCAGTCGGCAGACCAAAATCTTTGGCAATCACTACGTCCGCGAGACTGCTTACTTTGGAGGAAGCGCGCAATAGAAGTTTCAGAGGCGAACCCGATTACATAGAAGTAGGAGCGGGTCCGACTGGTCTGCCTCTGCGTTATCATACTGTCATAGAATTACCGCGCAAACGAAATGGCTCGAAACGATCACCTTCTCTTAATTGGAGAGCGTTGTTCGGCAAGGGCGCTGTCGAGAAAACGAGACAAATTGGCACGCCATCTCAAGTGGAAACAGTGCCGAGTTCTATGAACTCCTTACGACGATTGAGACCCGTCAAAAGTGCCGATAGTCTAGACGGCGAGGATGGATTGGGTCCCCTCTTGGGAGGACCACCTCCTATCAGAACCTGCGGTCACAGTCGATCCGTTTCGCATGACTCGTATTTCGACCACTTGGCTGATGCGCCCAACGCATCCTCACCGTTGGATCTCTCAGAAATACAACTCAATTTTGATCTCGAAGAGCGAGAGATGCGAATGCTTTCGGAAGAGGAAGGTGGCGGAGTAGCGTCGGTAGAGGCCTCACCGCGTCGACAGAGAACCGAAGGAAATCAATGTGTCACTGCAACGGGTGGATCTAAGAGAAAACGATCTCGTTTAGAAGAAAGACTGCATTGCGACGTTGAGTTGCGTTTCATAGACAGCCAAAGTCCCGATCAGGTAATTAACGTAAATTAGTCATTTTCCATATACAGGAAAATGTTCCAAATGTAAATGATCAAACTTCGAGAGCGTGTAGGGGATTGATAAAATAAGAAAAAAAGTTTTTTAGAGATATGAAAACAATAATATTCCACTTTAAAAATAATATTTCGAAAATTAACGTTTTATTTATTTTTGTGATTTTCTCCAAATGAAGCAAAAACGAGCATATCTCTAAAGGATTTTTTTTCTGAACTTATCTATTCCGAATTCTCTATATGCTCTCGAAATTTAGCCATTTAAATTCGAGACATTCTGTATACATCATGTCTAATAAAATGTTTCAGGTCATGGTAGCGACAAGTGCGGATATTCACAGTGTCGATACTCCGTCTCCATTACAAACACCAGGCTATCTACCGTTGTTATCAGAAGCCTCTACGCCGTTAACCCCCGCCACATTGCAAGGCACATCTCACTCCACCTCACCGGCACCGGCTAATAGCCCTAGAATAAGTTTTCGAAGTTTCACTTTGCCCTTAGAGATTGGTGATGAGCGTGATGGAAGCGATACGAATAAATTGAAGGAAATCAGTGTGTCGTCTTCCGAAAAATCGTCGGATTCTAACCATAGATTATCCATAAATTTTGAAGATCGGGACAAAAGATTGGAGTCATGTGAGAGGATTATAACATACGATAGGCGAGCGGAATTGCGCGATAGGAATGCCACCACATCGCTTTCGCGCACTGAAAATCGCGTCGCAACTCAATCGAATGCAGTTGCCTCCATTTTCAATGATACAGAGATGACATCGTGTAACAAATTATCTACTTCGTGCGAAGAGACAGCATCTAGTGGGGTTGCCGTATCTCGCAAGGATGTGACAAGCGGACTGAGTTTACATTCTGTGGAGACATCATCTAAATCATATGAGGAAAAAGAAGAAACAATTAAAAGATGCGACGAATCCGATCCATTGAATAGTCTTACCGCCGATTTGCCAAGATTGTCATCTAATACGACCGATCTCGATTCTCCAATGTCGTATGAGCAAACTCTGCAAGAGTTGCAAGAGTCCGAATTCATAATTTGCGATACCTCCGACAAAGTGTTCACCAATGGAAAAAGTCCGCGCGCAACGGGCAGCAGCAACGACTCCGGCGATTGGGTGATTGTCGGAAGAACAGTGGTTAATTCCTTTACAACGCCAATCAGCGAATCGACTAGTCCCAACGATTCCTTTGTGGAAAGTAACGCGAATCTAGCATCGGAGAACGTTCCCGGAACATTGCTGGAACTCACCTTGTCTCCAACCACGGAGACGTTCTGCATGAGAATCGACAATTCGACGGGAAGTCATATATCGACGCAAGAAAGCGAGAAGATGATACTCGATGTTACTGATGCGAAGAAGTACACGAGTCACGAACATGAACGAGAAGAGATCGATTTGCAGACGAGTTTGAGCATAAACGAGAATAATCTTGTGGATGATGCCCATTCTCGATTATGCGACCGGGAGAATGGCAATCGATATTCTTGTACTACAGATGTAAATACAAGTCAGGAATCTAACGCGAGAGAGCAGCAGCAACAGGTTCGCGCGTGTTACATCGAGGCGGACAATGCAAACGTATTTGGTACAAATCGCAATGAAGTACGCAACGATAAAGAACTGTTCGGGGAAATGAAAACCTTCGAGAACTATCGTCGTCTGTCGAGAGACATCAGCGCGCAGCAACGAGATTGCGCGACGCGAACCTTACATGTCACGAATCATCCGCGATTCTCAAATAAATCTGAGGAGGATCAGGAAACGAGTGTTATACGAGACGATCGTGACAACGATCATTGTACGAACGGACTGTCAAAAAAGTGCCAAAGTTTCGGATACAATAATTTACAGAAGCAGCAGAGTAATACACAACAGATACGTAAATGCGCTTCCAAACGTAGCGACGAAGGTCACAAGGGCGCCAACTTAGCCAGTCAAATACGAGGCAACATCGAAGTAAGAATTCCTTCGGAGAATGCGGCTGAGCCTTGCGAAGTAGCGCACGCTCCAGAAGGGGCATCCGAGCTGATGGAACGGTCATTAGACACGTCGAGTACATTCACGAACGCCTCGTCTCCGACCGTCGACGACACGGTGGTTCTTCCGCCACGGGATACCGCGGCGATTTTGCAGGAATTAGCTCTACAGAGATTGTCTGGAGGTGCTGTAGGAGACGTGTCCATACCTGTAAGAAGAAAATATGAGAGCGAAACGATTAGAGAGCGAAGAAGCTTCGATTCGGAGATCGGTAGGGAGATCGTTAGAGAGAGTAAGATGAGACAGGAGTTGGACTGCGCGAGGAGCAAGTTCGAAGAGCCGTCTCAGCATTTACCACCCTGCTTGCGAGCACGTCACGCGAGGGCGACTCGGGCAACACTGAGCCGCTCCTTGGATGAGGCAAAGTTTAACCGGATGACGGGAGACATCTCCCTGTCGGTGAAACCAACGTCCGAGGATGTGCAGCATTGCTCGACGCCTAACGTCGGTAGCAGCTCCGGTACCTGCTCGAGCGTCTCCGAAAAGATTCATCTAAGGAATCTCGGCGGTCTAGATCTAGGAGATCCGCAGTGTAGAGAAAGAATCGAAAAGTACAAAGAGGAGAGAAGGACGTTCTTGAGAGACAAGTATCGGTCGGAGAGTTTTCGCGGAGTTTCATCAAAAACAGAAGATGACAGTGAGCAGGCGTTATTAACTAGGTTGAAACAGAGAGCTTCAAGACCATCTCTTCATTAATAAAAATCGGTCTTTGTAAGAGAGGAGAGAGAGAGAGAGAGAGAAAGAGAGAGAGAGAGAGAGAGAGAGAGCGAGATCGTTCTCTTGTAGTAGTAAAAATAAGTTTTTGAGTAGTTAACGCGTAATGCGATATCTACTATCTATCTGCATTTTAGAACAAGCGCGAATTACGTAGGACAGCTATCAAGTTAATCAATCATACGACCAAATTCTATCAATCTTGTTCTTAACGCCATGCCCTGCTTTTGTTTTTATGAATACGAGGCAACTAATTAGAATGATGGGACTGATCGAACAAATGTTTAAACGGTAATAATAGAGAATGCGTTTATCTTAAATTACATAACTTTACGGCTCATATATATTTTTATTGTATTTTTATTCAATACCCCAGGTATATATATATATATATATATATATATATATATATATATATATATATATGTTATTTATCTTTTTTTTTTTTTATAATTGTGTGTGATTATT
>Ga0157363_1000339_pt1 | contig 35456 bp, 28 predicted proteins | sample AttsexASBM1_FD_111477 | JGI IMG/M metagenome (GOLD analysis project Ga0157363, IMG submission 111477) | Fungus gardens microbial communities from leaf cutter ant in Ribeirão Preto, State of São Paulo, Brazil - Atta sexdens ASBM1 | ecosystem: Host-associated > Fungi > Mycelium > Unclassified ... | reverse complement strand
TTATTATACGTACATCGTTATAAACATCTTCGAAAATCAATTCCTGATTTAGCAGTGATATGCCCTTCACATGATCTGAATACAACAATAGCGCATGGAATTCCGTCAGCACAAAAGATAACGGTATCGAAGTGGTTTGCGGACCGTTACTACCCATGAGACTCGTTTCCGGGCACGTCAACATCCGTTGGTTGATCAGCACATTGTTTGTGTCCGGTTTCGCGTCCACCTAAAACCGATCATCATGCACTCTTCATCCGGATCAATGATTTTCAACGCAAGCCATATTAACTCCAGGAGAGGTCACCAACATTTCTAAGTAATCATGCGTAAAAAGAATAACGTATTAGGAAATTATAAGATTTATGAATGAACTATTCAAACTTCCTTTATTTCCGTGATAGCAAAAGAATAAAAATGCATGAAGATAAATGAATATAGAAGCAAAAAAAAGGGACACATGTTTAGACTTACATATAGTATTAACATTTAAATCTTTAAAAATAACACCTTATTGTATACCTGAGCGTACAGAATACCAGCTTCCGTCAGCCATCCAAAAGATTTTGGCAGGACGCCCAATGATGGATAATAAAATTGCATCTTTGAATATGATAAAGAATTTATTACTTCGTTGAAGGTCTCTACAATATAATATATATTTATGTATTCAAATATGCTGTTTTTTAAATTTCTTTATTAAACAATTCTTTCGTTTGAAAAAAATTATATTTTTTATTATTTAATAGAACATTTTTATAGTTTATTTACTCTATTTTATTTATTATTTTTAACTTTTTTTATATTTAAAAAGCTCAATTTTTTTGTGTACTTTAAGTGTTTAAAATGATTTATACAAAGTTTCACTGTGATTGTTTATTTAGTTATTCTGTTTTTTTCTATTATTTTTCTAATTATTTTTTTTCTACTATTTTCAAATGCAATATAAAACAATCTGTAATTTTCATAATTAAACGTTTTCAAAATATGTTCAATATATCCTTAAGGAATATTGAATTATAATGTGCTGATTGAAAATGCGGAAATTATACATTTATATATATTTTTCTCTTTACCTTGTGCATTCAAATATCTATAGAACACTTGTTGTAAGAGAGGCTTCTCTTCAGGATTGCCAATGGCGCCGATGTATTGATAAATGCGCATAAGAGTGGTTACGATGATCACGTATTTATCTGAATTAGGAATTTTGTGGAATTCTATTCCAGTGATTGGAGGCTTGCTATTTTTTCCTATATCAAATACCTAAAATCACATTTGTAAACAGAAACATTTCATACTATTTCAGATAATAAAGATAAAGAAAATATTTAGATGGTTATCTAAATAATTATTAAAAATATGAATAATTAAAATATATTTTTTTATTTCGACTATGTAAGATGACTGCATAAATTTCTAACTTTTACGATACAAAAATAACTTTTTTAGCATGCACATTTTTTTAATGATTTGATAATAAATGATAATGCCAATAAAAATATTTTTCTAATTCTAAATTTACATAAAAGAAAGATTATGAGTCAACACTAGTTGGTAGATTGGTGAGCATCTACCAACTAGCATTGACTCATAGCCTTTTTTTTATGTAAATTTAACTATAAATTAATTAAGTCTATGTAATGGGATTATATTTTTTCTAATTACTTATTTGTAATATCAAAAAATCTGAATTTATCATATTTATAGAATAATATGTAAATATTTATATAAAAAAAAATATATGAACTTACCAATCCTCCTGCCTCTTTTGAACCATAAAGAGGCAGATAATTTGGAAGCTTTGTTAAAAATGAATAGCGCAATGGTGAAAAGGTATTATAGGCGAATAAATAAAATGATGCCCTAGCAGTACATAAGTAATTAATACCTGACGCCAATACTGCTCTAAACTCGTATTAAAAATCTTGTCGGTCTCTAAGCCAATCTCTGTTTCAAAAATCAGGCCCTTCGAAGTACCCAGTAAAATGGGACCGGTACTCGTTTCCGAAGCATTAGAAAAATTCCAACCCACTGCGGTGATTTCGTGGCCCTTGAACTTTCCAGCTTGCTTGAGTTTTGTTGTCTTTCTATGTAAGTAGAATAATTCTGGAAGTGGATTCTCTCCATGCCTTGGTACCAGAGTTATCAACAAGTGATGACCCAATGGATCCAAAAACAAGCCGGACATTTTCATGCTTAGTGCATATTTGGATATGTCAATTTCTGCAAATAAAAATTTAATATTTACGTTATATTAAATATAAATAGCTCTATATGATGAATTAATTTTAAGTAAATATGGAAAATATATAATTTGACATATATTTAATATAATAAAACACAAAACTTGTATTTATAGTCTTTTTATTAATTTCTTAATATAATTTGTCAATAAAAAAATAATTCATACATGTATTTATAAGTTAAACAATTTAAAAGGAAAATTTTATTATACACATTATTACAATTATTAATAAAATATAATTATCTAATCCATCTTTAGTTATTTTTTATCAGTTAAAAAGAAATAAATAAATGTCATATTAGCAAAATATTTGTATTGAGAAAAATTTTATTATTTATACATATAATTACAATAAATGCAAGTGCCTACCTTCAGTTTTATCAGGTTGTTTCATGTCAATGCGCAACAAAATATTGTTAGCCATAGCTATTACAATTGTGTTACTGCTAACATCTAAATGAAGAATTTTGTCTGATGGCAGAAAGTTGACTTTTTGCTTAGTGAATATCGGTCCATCATCTTGTAACTTCATTTGAATAAAACCAGCTGTGCTCTGTAAAACAATGTTAAAATTATAGCAACTTGATTATGTATCTCACTAGTTGATGTCAGGCAACAAACGTACAATATCCGGACGAATTGGTGGTGCCAGCACTTGCTTGGAACGCTGAGAAGCTTGTTCGTACTGGTCAAACATTGATGTCATCTTGATCGTAGATCTATGTACATTATGTTAAAATAATACTTTAAAATATTAAAATATAGAACAAACAAAATGTTTCTATTAAATGTTAACATTTATATATATAATATAACAAATAATATCTAAAATCCAAATTTTTCAAAAATAATATAATCTTATATATATATATATATATATATATAATATAATCTTATATATAATAATATAATCTTATATATATATATAATCTTATATATATCATAATATCAAATTAATATGAAATAATATAGTAGATTCTTTAACAAGAAAAGAATTTTAACACTTTCACTTACTGATTTTGTTTCGAGATAAATAAGGTATATGGAGAAGGCTGATACAAGCCTAAAAACTCTTGCGTCTTTTAAATAAGTATAATCCACTGTTTTGCGCCATCGTAAAAGTTTTTAAAAAGTGAGATAATTATTTAATTGCGCTACCTCTAATTTTGATAAAATTAAACTTATTCACCGCTTTTTCGCACAAAATGCACAAAACAGAGACCGTAAAAAGGCGATAAATTAATTGGCTATCGTGTTGGAGCAAACAATAGGTTTGTTTGCGTTGCTTGAAATCCCAAAAATGTGCACTTAAAAAGGGATAAATATATATTCAGGCGTTGAAAGGAGAGAGAACGACGATGTTAAGTGCAAAAAGTGTAAGCAACGTGAACAGACCGAAAGGCCTAGTTTACATCGTGTACTTGATATACATATTAACTTTCTATTCAATTATTTTAATTTCAACAATATATTTTAATTTTAGCAATGTATTTGTGACAAAAGTCATCACGTGATCTTTTTCATCACTGAAATGGTCAGTTTGAGCGGCTCGTGAAAATACAACTTTAAGTGCCATCTCTAAAACATTTTGGAGATTTGAAGCGAACAGACTTTATGTTATCCCTTCCACCAGTTCCATCATATTACTATAGTAAAAATTGTACATACAGCGATGATTTGTGCTTATTATGTGTATATTTAGGAAAATTACATCAAATAATAATATTTTCCACCATTTCTAATATTTCAGCTAGAAAATTTACATTTTTATTACGAATAAAACACACGATATATCCAACGTCATAACTTTGGCGTAAATCGCACAAATGTAATCTAAAAGTTTATTATTGACTTGTTTACATTCAGCTTAATAGGAATAAGATAACTTTGAACGTGTAAATGCGACTCACTCAAGTAGGAGTTATAATAGTGTTACTAAGTCAAAGTTAAGAACCATAAATATACTACATTATAAATGTACTAACTAAATGATAAAAGTATTTAACATTATTTCGAGCATTCCTATTTCTACGCATCATCTAATTGTTTTTGTCACACTTTGACATGTTGCAAGCAATTTCTCTAGAGAAATTTGTAAAATTTTCTAAGATTATCGGATAATACTCAATGATTCATACTGATCAACATTGATTCATAAATCTAATTATTTGATGATCATATATGCATTATGGAAAAGCAGAGACAGGTAAAATGGACGGACCTCCGTTATTTTCCTTTTCTTCATAATCATTAGATTGTTATTGTGTAGCAGTAATTATATACGTTAATTACATATATTTATTTACATGATATATTTTTCTTATTTCTATAATTAATGTATATATGTATGTATCATACATATTTAACATTTCCTTAAATAATTTTAAAAAATAAAGTTAATAGTGATATATTTCAGAATAAATTATAATGTATCTTTAAAGAATTGTTGCTTCTTTTTTTAGAAGAAGAAACGTGATAAATTACGTCATTCAATCCTGGAACATCAAATACCAGATGCTCCTACGCTAGAAGAATTTGAGTGTCTGCTCGGAGAATCACCGACTAATTATCCCAAGGGTGAAGCTGTAGAAGATATAGAGAGTGAATTACATTCGGCTGCTATTGATACAGAAATTTATGAAAAGCAAGCTGCTGAAAGAGCAGCTTACGAAAAGAAATATAGTCGGCAAGATGAATCAACAAATAAGGTATTTGAATTATCAGTTAAATGTTTGATATTCATTGATATATATATATATATATATATATATATATATATATATACAGAATGTTTTTTTTTTAAATGAAAAATGAAAAGATAAAACAGTGCTTGTATTTTTTAGGTATTATTATCTGAAAACTCTTGTGATGAAATTGATGCTGTCCAACCTTGCCTGACAACTGAAAACACTTTAGACGATCAAATAGATCAAGTGCAAGAAAGTATTTCCACAATTCAGCTAGTAGACATATCTTCGACTATCCCAGAGGAACCCAGTCATACAATTCAAGAATTCGAAAATACAATTAAAGAAAAGATTATATATCATAAGACAAAGAAAACCAAAGTTTTAGACACTAAAAAAGATGCTGTTAATGCATTTAAAGATGTCAGACCATTTACAGAGCAGGAATTGGCCTCTTTATATTACAATCAGGAGCTAACATTAGTAGATGCTTTTGTTACTGAATTTACGGAAGCACAATTAAGATGTGCATTGCTAAAACAGCAACATAAATTGTACGACCTGCTGATGAGCTATCTGAGAGTACGAAACCATCTGGTCTCAAATTCTTACGAGTTGGAGCATCTGAAGAAGAGTTGTCGAGAGACGCAGAAACAGCTTTGGTGCCTAGAGAAAACATCAGAGACAGAAAATGGCGAGTGTCAAGATGGCAATCCCGTCACTGCTACTTATGAGTATTCAGTTGCTCATTTCAATCAGCAGACTCTAGTAGCGCTCTCCAGAACACTATCTGCCATTAAGGACACGCTACATGATAGCCAAACATTGTACTGTTATGAAGCTGAGTCATTGCGTCTGCAAATCGAATATTACGTACAGAGAGTCGCTACAAGCTTCAACGTAAGTTGTTTTCCATCGAAAACAAAACTTAAATCAAAATTAAACATTAAAAACTTCTCAATATTTCTGAGATTCAGCTAAATCAAACTATGTATGCGGTCTGAACTAATAGCGTTTTCTCTTGCACTAGTACACATCGAGTGCATGTAAAGCCATTGTACACAAATTGACATAAAGATGTATGTTTAATACACCTTTATATAAAAACTGATTAAACCATGAAATTCTTATTTTATTGTGCTGTTAAGTAAAATCTGTATTTTATAATTCGAAATATTTGAATTTCTACACGATTTAAATCAGTGTACAATAGCTTTAATATGCACTCAGTGTGTACTAGTGCAGAGCCAAGGGAAAATAGTATAAGTTAAAAAGATAAGCCATATATTAAAGTAATATGTGAAGAATTAATCTTACAATCTACACGTGCATAAATTGATTCTTTATACAGCTCAAATCTTTTTTCTACTTTCAGGAGTTTGTTAATCTTTCGCAAATCGCTTCAGCAAATCTTTTACCAGAGCAATCACCATCCCAAACTGCTCCCCAATTGATCGAACTCAGAATGTGCATAACTATCCTGTTCAACTTCCAGCGTCGAATTCTCAAAGATGGCAAATTCGTCACAGACACCAGAGAATGGTTGTCAAAGCTAATAGCGGTGCTCTTGAGGGTCGCAACCTGGCAGGATCATTTATTTCTGCTGAACCATATACTGCGATGTCCTGGTGGTGTGATGAACTGGGCCAAGTCTTTCGTACAAGTGCCAGTACCGCCAAAAATCTCGGGATTGAGTTCCTCACCATTTAATGATCCATATCTTGATCATATGATTGCCACCCTTGCGGTAATTTTGTTGCCAATCAAGGATCGAGATAAATTCCTGGAACAGGTAAAAACAAGAATAAAATATTACTCGTTTTAAGAAATCAGTCAATCAATTTTAACTTCTTTAATTCTTATATTCTTAACTACATTTACTATGCAGGTACAAGTATCCTTGCAGGACACCATAAATAATCCAGGGGATACAGTATGGGTAATGTTAGATGAAGAGGGTGAAGAGGACGAAGATATCGCCAATGTTGGCGCCATTCTCTTTGAGAGTGATCTGATTTCTCTTCTTCATCAGATACCATTTGACAAGCTCTTCGAGCAGGTGTTGTTCATTCAGCGTCAAAATGACAAATATGAGCAGGAAGAGAAGGCCATCACAGATCATCACATGTTACGTCTCTTCGCGTTTTATAGCATACTCGTCAAACTTTTGAAGCAAGGTCTGAAGTCGTATGATTCGCCAAGATATAGACAATTAGCGAAAAGACTCAGCGCGTTGATCAGAGATGTTGTTCAGTACGCCAGCGATCAGTGGGAAGCTTTTGACAAGAGCCAAGTATGTAAAATTAGAATATATGTATTTGCAGAATTCTGCAGATTTATATTATAGATTTATATTAATCAAACAATCACAAAGATATACGTCATATACTTCTTTTGTTATTAATTTTATTTCAATTTATTAAGAATGTAAATGAATATATTATATAGAGTTGAATATATTATAGTTTTTTTTACAAGTTTATAATTTATTACATATTTTGTTTTAAATGTCAATTTTAATACAAACTATAGAAATCAATGCCTTAAATGGTCTAATTTAGCTCGGTAAGATTTACACTTCTCGGCCGATTTTCGATCCGCCTTCCGCTATTCCTTTCTCTCCGCGCGCAGTCGAACTCCGCTTAGGAGCGTATAACATTCTCACGTAGACGTGAGCATTCGCTTTGGACGTGCTATAAACTTCATTCTATCTTTTTTTTTCGCTCATTATATAATGAAGCAACATGCGTAAGCGTGTGCAAATACATTTCAAAGCAAATACATTTCATGAATTTTCAATAGTTTTTCATATCATCCTTGAGGTACTATTGTTGACGCGTTTTTTTTAAGTGGTATCCCCAGTAGGCCTATCCACTGATAAAAATGATGAATTGTACGACCAAGTAATTAAACACAAATGGAGTAAAATGAAAAATACTTATTCTGATTTTCGGAATCTTTTATTGGCGAGAAATGTCGATTTGCATATTACACGTAGCGAACTATATAAAACGAGGCAAAGAATCATCATTCAAGGAAGAATGTCTCTTATTTTTTATAAGCTTCATTTTTGAAAATGATGTCTCACATAAATATGTAGATTCGGACATGGAATGAATTCGAAGTCCGAAATCTCGAAACTTAGGGTATGATGATTCTTTCAACATTTTGTAAAAATCGGCACCAGTTTTTTTAAGTCATTTTAAGTGAAATATCGTTCTGCAAATCACATAATTCATCTTGCAAATCAAGATACCTTTCAATTGGTGCTGTAAGGGGATTCTCGAAAAGAATTAATTCAGTTCTGAGTTTTTCGAAGCAAGTACACCGTGTATCGAATTCGTCTATAAGAGAGTCTAGAAAATGAATATATTCTTTGAAATTGCAATTATTGTCTTGTTCTTCGAAAAGAATTTGATAAGAAGGAAAAAAATGAAAAATATTATCATTTAAATGAGATTTAATGCAATTTTCTTCGGAAAGAATCAACGTGACTAACTAATCGGGAAATATTTTGGTCCGTCCCTTGCAATTTTAAATTAAGAAGCCTAAATTGATTACTTATATCAGTAATAAAAGCGAGTTCAGTAAGAAATATAACATTTTCCAAAAGAAGTATATTCATGAAATTTTTAGTTCTTCATTTCTTTCAGGAAAAGGAAAAAATTTTTTCTTATTGCAAAAAATACTTCTAAACATTTTGCAGCACTAAGCCAATGAACTGGACAATAAAATGGGATATCAGTGTAAACAGCTTTATGTTCATCGAGAAATAATTTAAATTTTCGATGAATAAGGAACTTATGTCCATCTTTAATTTCATTGATTATTTTAGTGATAGTCTCCATAGCTGTTGAAAGTTTTACAACTTTACCGGTTAATGCTTCCTGATGTATTATGCAATGAATAATGGATATATTTAAATTTCGCTGCTTTAATTGACCAGCGAATCCTTTCTTTAAATCTGTCATAGCTTTCGCGCCATCAGTCATAATTAAAGAATTTACTAAAATCTGTCAAATTTTTTGAATTTCTTCAACTGCCAAAAAAATATCGAGGCCTGTCATTGTAATAAGACGAAATCTAAAAGTTCCTCGAATAATCATCTTGTACAATTCGAGTAAAAATACTAAGTTGATTTGTGTGTCGAATATCAATGCTTTCGTCAAGACATAAAAAAAAGTATTTACATGATTTTAGAAGATTTTATAATTTATTCCTTATGGAATCACTGATATCAACAATTCTTAATGTTACAGTTTTTGCACTAAGAGGAATATTTATTGCTTCTTCCAAAGTTAAGAAATTGTCAAAAGCTTTTACTGCTTCAACAATACAATTTTTCACAAAAATGCTTTCAGTGAATGGCTTAAAATTTTGCGCTATAAACAAAAAAGCATAAGAGGCTTGCAGGGATTTTTGAAAAGAAGAAAGAAAAGAAGATATTGAACTTTTTTGGTAAACTAATTTTAACCCTTCTGTAACATTCAATTTTTCTGAAATTGAGTAATTTAAATAATCTATCGAATGACGAATTTTGAAATACTGCTCTAACATATATTTTTTAACTATCGAAGGTTGAAAGCCGCAAAATAAACAAATCATTCGATCTGAAATGTAACTAAAAAAATAATTAAATTCCCAAGATTTATCAAAAACTTGTATATACTTGTTTTTTTCCATCCTTGTTAATTTCTCAGAAGAATAATGAGATGTATTGTAATTACCTTTTCACTATGGAATGATTTACCTTTTTACTGACTCGATCCGCTAATATGTTCGCTGCGATTCAAAGAACTTCACAAGTAATATTTCACTGAATTTTACTAATTTGCTTCGTAAGGTACGAGAGGCAAACCGTATCTGATCTCCGTAATAATGTTTCTGATTTTTCACGAAACAATAATCACCTATGACAATTACGGACGCCCGCGCCAATTGTTTGCGTAAAAAATTGGCGCGAGTGTCACCGATTGTCAAATCATAAGCGCGACAGCTAGGTCTGTTTTCTGTATCTGAACTAATATACATTTTTGAAACTTAAAGTGTGATAGAGATATACGTTTGATATTTGTCTAAAGCGAGAAAGAGTTCTAGAAAAGACTAGTGCAGGAATAGAAAATAGACCAATAGTGAAATATTAGAAACATCAACGGTCAATCTGAATCTTAAATGCTTATAATACTTACATAATTTAGTGTGAATTTATATACTACAATATGTAATATATAAATTTAATACTACATATATAGTCCTTTAAAATATGCGCCGAAATAATTTTTCGGTCTTGAAACGCAAACTTTATTAAACTATCGCGGTAATATTACAAATTAAACTGACTACCAATTTAATAAATTTGATGCTTATAGAATTCTTAGAAAGATCTTAATGATACTGGGTAACATATTAAAATTTGTAAATAATTTTATTGCGAAAAATATTACCAAAGAACCCAGATTTTTAGCATTTCGTGCAAACTGTTAGACGATTTATATTTATATGTAAATACATTTTATTATTTTTCTGAGAAATTAGCTTCGAGAATGGAAAAAAACAAGTATGTATAAATTTTTGATAAATCTTAATTTATTAATTTAATTATTTTTTTAGTTACATTTTAGATCGGATGATTTGTTTACTTTGCGGCTTTCAACTTTCAATAATTAAAAAATATGTGTTAGAAAAGCATTTTAAAACTCGTCATTCGATAAATTATTTAAATTACAAATTCAGAAAAATTGAATGTAAATATAAAAGAGTTAAAATTAGTTTATCAAGAAAGTTTAATTCTTCCTTTTTCTTCTTCTTTTGAAAAATCTTTGCAAGTCTCTTATGCTGTTTACACTTCATTGTCCAGTTCGTTAACTTAATGCTGCAAAATGTTTAGAAGTATTTTTTGCAATAAGAAAAGATGTTCTCCTTTTCCTGAAATGAAAAACTCAAATTTTCACGAATATATATCTTTTGGAAGATGTCACCTTTCTTAAGTTGTTTTTGTTATTGATATAAGTAATCAATTATTAGGCTTTTTAAATTAAAACTGCAAGTCAGATCAAAATATTTCCCGATTAGTTATTCACGTTGATTCTTTCCGAAGAAAATTGCAGGTATTAAAATCTCACTTAAATGATAATATTTTCAAAACAATTAAAAAAACTAGTGGAAATATTACTAAGGCCTCGTTAGTCTAAAAGTTTAGGACGCTCACCCGGAAAGCAAGAGATCCAGGTTTGATTCTCGGCCGAGGTAATAGTTTTCGCAATAAGAATTAATTATTTACAGATTTTAATATGTCAGTCAGCATTATTAAAATCGTTCGAAGATACAAAAAAGCAAATTGTTAAATTGCTAGTCAATTTAATTCATGATATTACTGCTTTGTACTTTAGTAGAGTTTCAAAACTGAAAAATCATTTCAGCGCGCGTTTCAAAGCGCGCTTCTACAATATATTATATTGTCCTATAATATATTATATTGTCAATTTTAATAATTAGAAAGGTCAAAAAACACGAGCAACATTTATGGATCTTTAAAAATAAACTAGTTTATTACAACATATATTAAGAATTAAACTAGTTTTTATCTATAAATTAATCAGAAATGTTACTAAATCTTCTTCAGTCCATTTACAAAAAATAATTAAAAATAAATAAAATAACGTTGGAAAGAAATTTTATTACAAATAAAATTATATAATATTAATAAATCTTTAACGTCATCTTATTATCATGTGTGCTTAACTATTTTATTATTGAATGGCGAAAAAATTGTCTCATGATCTCATTTATCTGTCTGTATTAGATATTACACAAAATATTCAATACTTGAGCATATATTCAGCTTATGTCTTTATATTTATTCAATTTTATCTTTATATTTATTCAATTTTATGATTTGGATTGCCGCAATTCAATTTTTTTTAAATGATTTTATATAATAGAATTTTAATTTTGGATTTTGCTTTTTCTTGCCATCCAAAGACGAAATAAGTTTAATTCGTTAACTTGTTAATGTAATGTGAGTTAATGAGTTAAACTCACATCACATTAAGATGACGTTAACAATTTATCAATTTTATATAATTTTAAACGTAATGTTAAATGTATTGTGTTCAACTTGTTGATATGACTTCATATTTTTAGTATATGGCATCTTTCTTTCCAATATTTAATTATTTTTTTGTAAGTGGACTGAAGAAGACTTAGTACAGTCGCAATGTTTCCGATTAATTTATAGATAAAAAACTAGTTTAATTCTTAGTGTATGTTGTAATAAACTAGTTTATTTTTAAAAATCCAATAAACGTTGCTCGTATTTTTTTTATCTTTCTAACTACTAATTTTTGCTTAGCAATCTCTAGATACATATTTTAATGTTTTGTTCAGATAACCGATGAATTGATGCTACCGAAGCTGCAGACTGAATACGATTGTTTTTTTCTAAAAGCGATCCTCTGTATATTCTCGTCGCGACGTTTAGGTGCCTGGCAATATCTTGCAGCGATACCATATCATATTATATCATCCACTACTTTGTGGCACATTTTCTATATCTTGCATTCTGATTCTACATCTGGTGACATAGCAACATCGAATATGTCAGTCTCAGGTAAACTATAAATAAAATAAATATAATAACTTTTTTATATAATAATTATATAATTTTCTTTTTAATTCTTTTCTTTATCAAAGTATATCATTAACAGTAATCATTAACAGTGATTTGATATTGCAGATTGGGAAACAGCGCTAAGCTGTCCTGAACTTCATAGACAATTCGAAGAAAAGCTGGGCAATATGCCCGGTGACGAGTCTTACTTTCTACTGACAACCTTTGCTAATATGGCCATGGCTAGAGACCATAAAGACTACAATTTTGTGAGAACAACTACGATTGATCTATTTCAGGTATGTTAATAAATATATAGGATGTACTGAAATAATGTAACAAACTAATAACAAACCGAACTCCTCACACCAAAACATGAAAAAAACTTCTTATACATGTATGATCACTCTTACTAATAATGAAAGCTTTTCTTTATTAAAATAAGAAAGTAATATTTATTATTATTTAATATTATTTATTTTCAATTTTTAAGTATAACAAATGTTTACAGTATCTCTCATTTAATTCAATACACACATGGACACGTCGGATCATGGACTGTTGCATTTTTTCAAAGATCTATTGCAAATGATGCTATAAGCAAAGATGTGTAATAGCATATTTGAATTGGCGATTAAAATTTCATAAATTATGGGCTTTAAGTGTCCCCGCAGAAAAAGAGAAGATCGGGGAATCGTGGGAGTCATGTAATCATGGTCTTGTAAACATTTTGAACTCAGTAACAGTGTGAATATCTGTTTATATAAATTTTTTTTTATGTTTGGTGTGAGGAGCGTAGTCCCAAAATTTGTTATCTCATGTTAGTTACATCCTGTATATTTAAATCTAATTAATCAAATAATTTACCATTAACGTAATAATGATAAGACCCTCTATGCATTTTTTATTGCAAATTTGATTTTTTTTTAATTCAACTATTAATTTAATGAATTGAATTATAGATTGGCTTTCTCAGCGAGGAAACTCAAGAATCATGCTCGAAGGATGCGAGATCACTTTTATCAAACTTGACAAACAAATATCCTACTCTTTTGTCTGATATTTTGCAAAAATTGAAGGATAATTTTGTATCAGTTGGAAAGGTATAATAACATTTATTTAAGGTTACATTTTTTTTTATAATAGATCCTTTTTAGAAATATGTCTTTTATATATGTTCACATTATGCAAATTACATTTGTTGCTAATCAATTTTAATGCTTTTATCATGATATCTTTCATAACCTATATACATACAGAGGTGTCCCAGAATATTTGAGATTATTTTTATATGCAAATAGAGTGAACTGAATTGAGTCGAAAAGTCCTTTACAACTTTTCAATTTTCGCAATAATTAATGAATTATTAATTAATAAAAATGTAATCATATTGTAGTAATTTGGTGCATTAGGCTTAAACAGGTATTTGACATGTTCATTGACATTTTCAATCTTGCTTTATCAATATATTTAATGTTTTTTATATCAAAAATGGTTTATCTCTTGATATTATTATAAAAATGTTTATTACACAAACAATGATTATGAATTTATTTTTACACATGTCATATATCTCACTATTGAATTGATATTTTATGAAACATTCTGAATTCATTATGTATGTAATTATGTATGATTTATGTATATAATACATAAATCGATTCCTTATAAAAGCAAAAACAATTTCTTAGTAAAAATATTGTATATTTTATGTATGTGATATTTTATGTTCTTGAAGTTGCTGAGAACATCCTCGTGAAGCAGCACCTTTACCACTTGTTATAGCATTATGCCTGAGCGTGCAAAATGTCAGTTCCGTTGTAAATTTAAGTTATTTTTTCTATTTTTCATAGAAGAAAATTTATAACTTAGAAATAAAAGATTTTTCGGAATACTGTTCATTAAGATTTTTTATTTGTTTTAACGAGTACAACATATCCCTAAAATTTGGCATCTTTTGGGAACACCCTGTATATAAAATAGTCTCGACATTTTAGTATTAGGATCTTCGACTTAAAATTATCTCAAGAGTCCTTAAAAGGACGGCGGTGATTGTGGGACACCTTGTAGAATATAAATATGTAATTATAAGAACTACAACTAATATGAAACATTATAATAATATAATATAAAACATTATAATAAAATAATAAGCTAACTTATGTTAAACTTTCAGATAATAGTATGTATATATATATATATATATAAATCTTTTTAATTTTAGTTGAGTTTGTATTTGTTCACTGAGTTGAAAATAGGAACATGGGTGCCACAGCAGCAAGACATAACAATTCTATCTACCTGGTTGCATCAGCATCCTTTAACTTCATCCGAAAGCCATCTTGCTCGATTGATTCTTTCACATTTGAATTGGGGCCTTGACAGGTGAATTATTTCAATATTTTTAAGTTTTCCGGAAATGTAAATTTCGAAAAAAAATTGCATTAGTATACAAATGCAATTTTAAATCTTTTAAATTTATCTTCTTTTTTTCTTCAATACTTGCTCTAATAAAATGTTTTTATAATTTTAAATGTTTTTAATTTTAAATGTATCTTTTTTATTTTCCAAAAAATTATTGAAAATTGCAAAGTTACTGATCCAAAATTGTTGTTTAATGTATGATTAATCTTTTCCTTACAGAAATGACAATCTTTATCTTCCGATTGACTTGCATCGACAAGTGGCATTGTTGATTGTCGAACTTACAATGAAATACGTACCTGATACTCCAATACAAACAGCTTCACTATTAACTGAAAGCATGAAACAAGTTAGTCAATCAAGTTATCAATTAAAAAAAATATTTTTTTTTTATTACTAGTTCCTTTAATTATTTGAAATATAAATTTTTTTACACATACACACGCGTGCGCGCATATTCATACATATTAGAATTATCATTTCATTAACAAAACACGTTTATTAATACTTATGAGTAAGAAATAAAATTTATTTTTTATTTTATCTCTTCAAGGTTTCTTCTATAGTGAGAGCTCAAAACAGTGAGCAAGCATTCAGCCTGTGGGCATGGGAGATGATGAATAAACTAAAGTTGCATCAATTGGATCGGTCGGAATCTGTGTGTCAATATACCATTTCGAATCCCACCGAGAGTCTCTCTTGCGTGCCTAACATGGAGTCAGACTCTTTCTTGGAGATTCTGATGAAAGGAATACGCGAGAGGCAACCGATTGCCAGCTACGTCTCCGTGATGATGACTCTATGGGGTCATTCGGTGCCACTGATCTGTGTCGAGGGTTTCAGTCAATTGCAGATCTTACAGTGCTACTACAAATATGAACAAGTGCTGATTTGTCTGCATCATATAATACCGTTGTTTCTTGATTGTCCGGATTCTTTGCTGAAGAACGACAAATTTGTTAGCCTAATCGTGCCGCTCATCAATGCTGATCGGACGTACATGAAGATAGCGAAAAATCTGATCGCTCCAGAATTTCCCGGTCCGGTTCTCAGGCAATTCGCAAACATGATCGAATCTCATTTGCATCATTATAAACGGTAAACATGAGTGAAACGTATTTTGAAATAATAAGCGAAAATATAAAATTAAGAAAGATCAAATCTTTTATAGATACTGTAATTATGATATTATATAATTATGTATATTAAAAGAATTGATATACAGTATAAATATACGGACAAAAATAGATCAATAATTGTATAGATATTTAAAATAATTATTTTTACATTGATTGCAGATATTGCTTAAACAGCCCAGAACGATTTGTACATCTATGGCTCAATGTGTTGACACTCGTCCAAGATTGGAATAAAGATCATAATGTTATGTACTTGATGGACAGCGTGATCCGAGCTGCGTTTTTTCACTTAGAATCTAGGGCGATGATAGAGAATATATTCCAGAATCTCTTTTGTGTAAGTTTTAGCAATCTAGTTATATTCTATCATATCATACATACATAGTATTCTAGAAATAATAAGCAATCATTTTGTATAAAAAATTAAACAATCGTAATAATCAAAATTGTTGCATACTTTTAACGAAATATTTTATTTTGTTAGCCTGCTATAGACGGAAGTAATGAGGTATGAGATATATAAGAAGTGATTTATGTGTTTTATTTTCCTAAGTTAATTAAATTAATCAAATTATTCAATTACATGTATTTATATTGATAGTTAAAAAAATATATGTAAAATTTAAATATTTTACAATTTCTTATATTATGGAAAAAAAGTTTTTCTCTTTTATTTGATATCTTTTATATATGTATAGTTATCTTTTATATATGTATAGTTTAATATATTTATAAATTTTGATTGTCATTAACATATTTATATTACATAACAATTACATTAAACATACAATCTATAGAATATATCATCCAATCGAGCGCCAGGATCGTTTGGATCATTTCTAAGCTGGGCAACAGGATCTTCTAATTCAGCGAGTCTTCTTGGTGGAACTGTTCAGACAATATGGCTTGCTTATCAGATTCTTTCGATAGAGCAGTATGATAAGGAGCTTAAGACTGGACTATGGCGCGAGATCCTACGAGAATTATCTATGCAATCCAAGTTATCTTTAGACGCTGCACTCAAGGTTTAAAATAGTGTACTAACTATTGAATGTACTCCAAGTATATAAAATTATAATAATTATTAAAATTGTTTCAGCGAGCTTGTGTAACAGTAAAGATAACTCCGTTTAGCGTGAACAATTTGGCTATTTATCGCTGGTCCCAGCAAGCCCTTGATACACCTATGGACCATCCAATTCTACCTCTTTTGTGGCAAAATTTCTTTAGTTTGTTCCTTGCGCGAGCTCCTATCATTCCCGGGTGATTATTAATAATATTTTAACAGAGTAATAATTCTACAGAGTGAGGAAAAAGTATGGAATATCGAAAACGAGATATTCAAGAAAAAAATGTTTTATACAAAAGAATTTAACAAATGCAAACCATGATACCTTTGATCTTAAACGCAGGTATAAAAGAACTTTAAAAGTTAATTTTAAAATTTTTTATGGAAACCTCTGTTTTTTTCCATACTTTTTCTTCACCTTGTATATGTACATAAAGCATATAGAATTAAATTTTTTATTTTAAATTGTTCTAGATCCATGGACAAAGGTGGAGTTGGAGAAAAATTTTTTGAGGGGATGATAAATCTAAGCTATTTGAAAAAATTGAAGAAACGACTGCATGAAACAACAGAATATTTCCAAGTGAAAGGAGAAAAGGACACAGACAATGGAAAACCTATTACAGATGATCGGCGTGTATTTTATTTCAGTATTGCAAAGTAAGTAAACATAGAAAAGAAAAAATGAAATATTTTGCTTGAAGATATATCTTATAGAAAAATACTTAGGTTTTACAAAACATTGAGTCTTTGGTTGGAAGAACCTCGACTTCAGGAACCAGGCCTTTATCTCCCAGCCCTGCCACCGCAGTACATGTCGCAGAGATTAATTCTACTAATACAAGGAGATCGAGTAAGTCAATCATGTTTAGGTCAATCAGATTTTCAAAATTCACACCCAACTTTATGTAATAGTACTATTAATAATAATACTACTAATAATAATACTAATTGTTAACTTTCAGACTCTCTGGCTAGAATATGTTGATTATTGGGCGGTACAGCAGAGTCAACTCAAGGCTGTCTGCGAGTGGGAGCGCGCGACGTTCCGTGATCCCGAGAATCAGTACCAGAAGTTCTCTCAATCTTCGTCAAATGCTGTAGAATCGATTGATCCTCTTTACAGAATCTTCCGCAGACTGAGTTCTTACGAACAGCCAGTTTTGCCGCCTCCCTTGAGTCGAAATCAGCCAGTGCTGGGCTATGTGGCCAGGGAATGCCTTTATAACTCCACTACCGTTATCGATCTAATCAAACCACATCTTAGAGTCATTCTTGATTATGCACAGACTTACAATCTCATGGTATCTGAGCATACCGCGGCGGACTGCAATTTCCTCGAATTAGTCCCAACTCTCTATCGAATTTATGAGAATCATGTTACCTTGCACGCTCTTTGTGATATTTCGCCATCCAATCAGAGACGCGCTAGATCGGGCACACCTCCCACAGTGCATTGTGCAGGCCCCGGGATCATCGAGATCACAGTAAAAAATATTAAATATTAACTCTTTTTCTCTCTCTCTCTCTCTCTCTCTCTCCTCCCTCTTCTCCTCTTCCTCCTTCTCTCTCTCTCTCCTCTCTCTCTCTCTCGCTTTTGCGGAAATTTGCATGTCATTTAAAAATATGAAATAATTATCAAAGTGTTAAAAAATTTATAAATATGTAGGCATATATTTTTATACAGTAATATTCATCTAAATAAAATAAATCTTTTTTCGAATAGATTTTATATATATATTTATATTTTGTAGGTTGAAGAAGCGCACGTTAGTGAAGGCGTGGATCATATGATAACTCAAAATCGGGCCGAGTATGAAAATCTCTTAGTGAAAGCTAGTCAACCACCACCCAGCAAGGTCACTTTAGGCTGCGTTTTCATTGATCATTTAATCGCGTAAGCAGTTTAATCATTTGATTTATTTTGATCCTAGAACGTGATCTAATTATATATAATATTTTATATTTTAGTAATTAAATTATTAATAGTAGCAAAGTAAATTGCATATTTTTTAAGTCTCGTCTGTACATAATATTTTTCATTCATCAGAATGCTGGAGCAGGAGTTAACTGTTAGTCGCACTAATGAAAATACCGCTGTATTGCGGAAGGTACAAGAGAGTGGAGTCAGGTTATTCTACCATCTAGTAGAATTCTATATAGAAGAAGCAGCGCTATGCCCTCCCACAAAGCAACTTATCACTACTTGCTTGGAAAAATTAGGCCAGGTACATATTATTTTTATCTAAAATTATATATTATATAAATTATATTTATATTAGTATTAATTAACTCTCTTAGGATTTATATTTTCGATATTTGTTCATAAGAAAGGTCTTAAATTTAATATTTAATAAATTCTCCCTTGTGAAATCTTAACAAATCACAAAAAGTTGTTTAGAATCAACATGAAATAATAAAAACTATTTTATCTTAAAAATGTTAGAAAAGTAGATTTGTGTCTTCTTTTGTAAGTTGAATTTTCTTGCACCACCACAGAACTTACATGAATCGGATGCATTGCAAAAGTTTCTGATAATTAGACTTAAAGATTTTAAGGGTCTCGCTTATTATGAATCTATTATTAAAAATGGCAAAATTATGGAAATAGAGGATCTAACATGGCACTCTTGACATATAGTTTTATACGTAAGTTAACAATAATTAAATTTTTTATCAAAGTGGATCTAAGTGTGTTCTTTAAGACATGCTGATTACGAATCCATTAAACGGAAAAATCATGATAGATTAAAAATGGTCGATCCAAAATTTTTGTGCTCGATTATATACAATATATATGAAGTCACATATTTAATATATTTTATATAAAAATGAACGCGTCATCTTTTGATGTTCTATTGCATACTGTTAAAGTAGGATTAAGATAATATATTAGGTATTTATATTATTAGAAATACTTAAGTATCTGTTAATCTTGAATTGAAATAGGCAAAAACAAATTATTGCAAGTATGAATTTATGAAATGTAAAAACTATGAACACTCTACTATGAACTAAAACTATGAACTCTAAACATATACAGAATGTTGAAAAATATTTTTCAAGTATTAAAGATTCTCGTCCTATTTTCAGTTATTCATCAGCGGCGAGGAAGCCCAAGGTCCACAATTACTAAGCACTATAATTAAAAGGCCAAATCTTGGAGGTTTGTTGGGGCCACATTTTACTCCTGTTGCCGGGGGAGCCTCTACATTCTTACAGATGTATCAAACCGTTGTGAATTTATCTACCGGATCCAATGTCGATTTGTGTTTCGTATTGCTCTCGAAGGTGACTAAACTCGAACTGAATTATCATCTTTATTATGTCATTGTTACGAATACTAAAACCTTGGTGATCTAAATACTTAGGACACTTACACGGAATGCGAGAGATCCAGATTCAATTCCCAGCCGAAATAATATTTTTCGCAATAAAATCATTTACAGATTTTAATGTGTCATTCAATATTATTAAGAAATCGTTCTAAAATGCCTATGATCGAATTATTAAATCGTTCTAAAATGCCTACGATTGAATTATTAAATTGCTTAATTTAATTTGTGATATTATTACTACAGTAGTTCAATGAATGAGTAAGATTTGCGTTTTAAGACCAAAAAATCATTTCGGCACGCAGTTTAAATGACTATAGGGTGCATCACCAAGATCCGGACAAATTTCAATTTAAATTTTCCACTATATTGTGTCTTTGTCAGAGATTATTGTTGGCGTCCGAGAAAGTCTGATGCTTCTAGTAAACAGTCATATTCTCAAAATGGTCGCGATGTTGAAATCAAATGCGGATTATAATCGAAGAGCCGCGATCATCGAAGGCTTTCGCGCTGGGCGCTCAGCAATGAAAATAATTCGATTCTTTAGATATCCGAGATAAACTGTTTATGACGATTTGTGACTTTAGAACAGTTCAACAAAAGTTCCAGCGAGAAAAAGTCACTCAAAAGAACGCACCGCGAAGACCCTCGCAGGCGCTGATTTCGGACCCAGGGCAATCGTTGCGAAAATTAGCATCGATTGTTGATGTAAGCGATCTTCGATACAAATCGTACACATTAAAGATACAACAGATGTTTTCTGAGGCTGCTAAGTCGAGTTGCTCACTATAATCTACTATTGTGTTCTTTGAAAAACGAAGCATCGGGACGAATTAAGTTCTTTTCTGACGAAAAAATTTTTACTGTTGATGTTAAAATCAACCGGAGGAATGGCTCGCCTACAATCCCGAAGATGTCCCTGTTGTTGCAGAACGAAATTTCCGGAAATGTTCATGTGCTAGATGTTGTCCAGTGAGGATGATGTCATGCCACCACATTTCTTTAAAAAACAGGAAACTATCACAAAAGAAGTGTATTTGCGCATTCTGATGGATGTAGTGAAGTCGTGGATGGAAATTGTGACGTCCGGAAGGCCATATGTTTTTCAGCAGGACGGTGCACCGGCTCATACGAGTCATTTGATTTGAAATTGATTCTCAGACAACGTCGATATGTTTTGGTCCAAAGAATTCTGGCCTCCCAACAGCCCAGATTTAAATCCCTTGGACTACATATGGAGCATAGTTGAAAGATCACAAACAAGTCTCGCCATCTAATGTGACGTCATTAAGGATCGCTGTTGAGGCAGCATGGACATTCGTCGGCATAGACAGCGTGCATGCGAACGCTTCAGACCGAGAATAGAAGCCGTCATTCAAGCTAATAGGGCATATCGAATAATTGTGTACAGGGATCCTCCAAGTGTCATGTAAAAGTTTTTTTGTAATATTTTTTTATTAAAATTTTATTAAAATTTTTTATTAAAAACATTTTGTTTAAAGAAATTATTCGATTTGTCCGGATTTTGATGACGCGCCCTGTACTTATGTAGAATATAAATTTACATAGAATTATTCAAGCACTTAAAATTCATTAGATCGTTTAAAGGCATTTTTCTTCTTGATTGTGTACTCACATGTACGATCTGAAATTCTTAGTTTAATATAGATTGTTATTGTTTCTATTATAGTTTGATGTTGGCAGCTGGCTAAACTATCGCCGTCCGCGATTGAGTGAAAGATCTACCTTCATAGATCTAGTTTCCAGAGCATTATGCAATATTGGTTTGAATCCTGAAGAGGAGAAGCTAATGCTGCATGAAGTGAGTATCCTCTTCAGTTATTCGTTCCAAAGTATATTGAATCTGATAATTTAATTTAGTAAAAGCAAAATATTGTTACATTTATTTCCATTAAAAGAAAAACGCAGATAAAATTATGATCATTGATGCAGCTGTTTCGAAATCATTTACGACTCATTCTCCTACACGAATTTCCTGAACATTATGGTGAGGTCTTAAGTGCAGTGCTGAGAGGATCCGAGAGTCAAAATCTATCTTTAGATGTGTGGCGCGACTTGTTGGGAGCACTCAGCAGCAAGCCGAAGAATATCGCACCCTCCCAGAACCCACCCAAAATCAGAGATGAGATCAGACACTATGCTACTGAACAGAGACTGCTATCTCGCCAAGAGGTTCGGTTATATGTGTACAACAAAGAAATTTTTTCTGTTTTACTATTTTATTTGATATGCAATAATAAAACTTAGCATCAGGTATGATACATACTTTTGTGCGATTTCAGATGCACGATACCGCTGTTCTTCTAAGCCGACACTTCATGAAAGAGAGATTGCAATATGGATTATATGGGCTTTATCCAAAGTATAGAAGCTACAACGAGCCATTGACTATTTTTTTGGGTATGGTCGGCCACGCTTTAGTCGTATTGACGCTGCAAGCTGATCGAGGATCGCTTGCCGATCAATGTAAGCAAATTTTCATGTGGAATCTTGAAATTTAAAATAGCTTAAATAGTCACATAGTCATTTGGACTTAAAATATATAAATCACTTACATTTAAAAAATTTTGTTGCATATTCTTTCAGTGTGCGATAAGATTTGGCCGGTGTTGAGCGAGATGTTTGCGCCATGGATTACTCCGTATTGGACGAGGAACCTGCGAGAGCCGACGGCTGCGTGGATTCAGCAATTGACGGACGACAGATCGGTGTTATTACCGTGGATTATTACTGACGGTCCTTACGCGAATCGTACGATGGCGATGTTTGCCGAGTGTATTCGTTTCATCATCGATACCATGCCGGCATCTAGCAAAATTCTCAGTTTCGTATGGCAGTTCTACGTGGTCAACTATGCTCACTCATCCGTCAAGGACCATGTATTAAATGTTGTACATGGTAACTTGTTGTCTCTTCCTTGGGATCGCTTCTACCCCGCCATCAATGATATCGAGTTAATGATCAAGGTCATTGATCAGTATCTGCCAGATTGTCACTTGTTCCTCGGAAGCACCTTCACTTGGGTCAATTGGTCTGTTTGGATCAACGAGTTAATGACCACGCAATCGTTGCCGATCGCTTCCAGAATGCACGTTTGTTTATTGAACTTGTTGGTGAAGCTCTCTAATGAACCAAATGTCAGACAGGTAAGAAAGAAGCAAGTAGGAGAACATAGGACAGACATACATCGACGTACAAAACTAGTACATTAAGTAATTAATTGCTGTGCTAGTTTTGGTCTTAAAATATTCCTAAAATTATTTGCTCTTAAAATATCTCGATCCGGAGTTTATTGCTCATTATTTAAGTTCAGCAACTTCATCAGAAGTGTGCCCTGTGATCGATAACGTACCTATTTATATATACCTAACATATCTATAATTATTCTTGATGTTTCTTTGCAATATCTTAGTATAAAAAGTAGCAAAAAATTATGATATAAGTATGTATTTCTTTGTTTACAATACTCTATATCTAAGGTTGGGTAATGCTAAGTTAAAAAGTTAATTAATTTTAACTTCTTTCAGTTATATTTTAGACTTAACTTTTTAACTTTACATATTTTATTGATAACTATTAATTTTTAATTTGATTTTTTAAAAGTTAACATCAGAATTGAATAGTTGGCGTTATATGGATCCTATATTCGGATTATATGCATTCATGTCCATCGAAGATGAATTTTTCTAATTTTAAATAATTTCAAATATTTCAATTACATTTAAATAAAGAATAAAGAGGTTTGAAAGCGATCTGTCATGACCTAAAATCACAATTTTCTCGAAAAATTAAAAGCGCAATTTATTGTTTTATAGGGATTATTTGTTTGATTCCCCAAAATAATGGGGCAAAAGATTATCAAAATCCATGAAACACATAGATAAATCTCTCATTGTTAGTTAAAAAAGTTAAGTTTTTTAACTTAGTTTTTCAATTTAGTTAAAAAAAAAGTTAATCTGAAATCATGAAATAAAACAAATTTAATTTTTTACTTTTCAACTTTTTTTCATTAACTTTTAATTCAATTTTCAAGGTTGTTAACTGTAAACTTAACTTAGTAAAAAGAACTTAATTAAGCCAATCCTGTTAACTTATCCTGTCTATATATGTTTAGAAAATGGGAATGCTAGCGTGACATAAAGTCAATACCTCCACTTTTGGCATTAATTTCCTACGAATGGGAAAGAACTATTAAATTTGAGACAAGAGCAATGAATTAGTAATAAATTAGCACTTATAATATATAGGCGAATTTTTTTTTAATGATGCCAGCTTCACAGAGATCTATCGGACGTTATGAGAAATTTCGACAGATTTTTTTGGCAGAAATAAAGACTATGCCCCAGGCTTCCCTAACTCTAGAACTCGAGAAATAAAGTAAAATTTGAAAAATTAAGTTCTAATTTTCAAAAAAATTAAAAAAAGAATTTTAAATGTATTAACTAAATAAAACATATATTTAAAAAAAATAGAACTTCAGCCAATATATGTTTCAGAACGAGAAAGCAGTGCAATTAGTCACGGAAGCCGAGAGCTTTTCTTGGCATTTAATTGACGCCATAGCATATGACCAAGTAATTAATTGGCATGTGATGAGTTGCGATCCTAAAGTGATTTTATGCCTGGGTAAAGATCAAACTCATGCTATCGATGTAGCTATCAATAAGTGAGTCTAATTCATAATGTATTCACAATATAAGAACTAATACCAGTATTAACTATAAAAATAATTTAATATACAGCTTGCTGAAAATAGCAGCAGCTTATGATCCTACGGTGAAACATTTTCATCCTACCACTCTGAAAAAGAGACAGATGTATGTACGTTCGTCGGTGAAGTTGTTGATCAACTGCACTACAAGATACAAGTCTCTTCTCTCGACTAACAACAAAGCGTTCACTAATACGTTATCGCAGATGCTTGACGAGATGGAAATCGTTATCACTAGCAGTGAGTATCAAGGTTCCAAAACTGACCGATCTAAGATCCTATATTATACAATCTAACTTGCTCAAATCTAAATACTGAAGAGGTCAAAAATCTAAAATCTTTCTCCTTAAAATATTACTACAATGTTAATTTTTTTGCCTAGCTATATCTGAGTCACAACAAGTTGCTGAAGCTGGATTGCTAATCACTGAGTTTTTGCACTCAATCAACCAAAGCGGAACATTGATCGATCATCTTCGCAGCAGTTGGACAGCATGGTTGCTAGAGCGGACTGCTAGCAGTCCGGTGTTGATGGGAATATTGAGGGTAATCGGAATGGCGATTGCTTCTTCGTCCACTTTAGGTCACCTCATGGAGGCTGCTTTGGAAGCTTACTTTAAATACAATAGTAAACGATTACTCAACTATTCTTGTGTAACAAGTTATATCTTGTTTTCTGTGTATCAGATTTAGCTTATTTATTTATGATTGAATATGTATACACTTTTAGTAACGGAAGACGTTCGACCTACGTGGGCGTCAGTGTTGATGGTCTTACAGCCTGTAGTACCGCGTCAGCCGCCATTAGAGTCCGTATTGGTGTCGGAAGGAAGATTGCTAGCCCTTTACTCCGTATTGCTGAAAAGACTTCCGTCCTGCAGAGATATTCGGGAAGAGGGCATGCTTCTGATTAACTTGGTGGACTGGATTAGTGCTATTAAAACCACGTAAGTATTTCTAAAAATTAAATAAAACGAAATTCTGAGAAAGTTAATTTTGTTTATCTAGAGATATCGCAGAAGACAAACTGCCTTTGCTGTGGGCAAAAACATGCGAGCTGGCCTATAGACAGTGTCAGTACAGTGAAAACACAGTGATCGCTGCCAGAGCTTTAAAGGGATTAGCACGAGCATTACTAACAATAGCGGATGATGCAGGACAAGGATGGGGTATTCTTGGGGCTATTGGATTAAGAAAAGGTTCTCAGCTCACAGTACGGTAAGTTGCAGCGGTGTACTTATCGAAAAATAAATTTTTATTCTCTTCATACATTTAGCACTTTAATTCCATTAAATTTTCAGATGCAAGTTTCTAAGTCGCGCTATAGCTGTCTATTGTTTAGCACAATTACCGGAATCTAAATCCGATCAGCAACTAGTGAGGTATACTTCACACTCGCCCGGTGTAGCACCTTCAAGATTGACCGATCCAGACATGATGGAGATTCGTCCTAGCACAGAGGCTGTGAAAGCAATGCAGAATTTGGAAGGACTCCTGATAAATAAGCAGTACGCGGAGCTACGGGGAGACGTGGAAAGAGCCATTAGACTCATCAAGGATTCTGCCAATTCTCTTCACAATGTTGTTGAAATTGTTGGCATACTCACCATGGAGCTCTACAATCAAAGATACCTCCATGTGCTAACAGAGTGATACTAGTTTTATTTATACATAGATAGATTTAGTGATAGGCTGATAAACGCTTTAAATCGTTTCAAAGCGTGATACATGATCTTATAAGATTTTTTATCGAAAGCTGAGTCGCTCTATGATGTTTAAAGCATTTCTAATTCTTCAGGATTGATTTTAATATTTCAAGCTTTGCAAAGTTTTAATAATTCAATAATTAAATATTTTAAGGAAATTCTATAAATACTTTCAGGAACTTCCACGATTGAATTGCTTGAGAACTTATGGAATTGAATGCTCATACTTAAATTTTACTAATGCAATGACACGTTTAAATTGAATGCTACATAATCATTCATATCAATCTTGGAGATTGAGATTTATTTATTCGTTTATATTAATATTCGAATTAAATCCCTCTCAAGAAATATAATTGTGATATAGTTTCAATTTTAAATTTAATGCGTAATATAGACTTAAGATAAGTCGCGCGCATATATTTTATTTTATTTAAACTTTTTAGGTCTTTTTAGGTTATCGATCTAGTCACGAAGTTTTTTAATTTGAGACATGTAAAATCTAAGATGCATTCAATTTAAACGATATATAATCACATAGCTATATCGATAATATATAATAATTGAAATAATATTTAAGGATGCAATGGTTGTTTACACTTAACATAAAATTTGTGCATTCGACTCACGTCATCGATACTTCGGTACCTGTGTATATGAATTCTGTGTTAAACCAATGAAATATCTGATTTATATTTATGTATTAAGATTCTGATAATACACTTATTATAATTTCGTTGTTTATATAGCACAGAGTCGTTCAAGAATAATAATTGTCATAAAAAGTCGTTGACAAATGAATAAAAAGATTATTAAATGATTCTTCAAATTAAATCGCATATGAAACTACTGAACAATTTAACGTACAACGAGACTATTATTTTTATATAAGATGCTTTTAAATTGATATTACAAGATTTACAAACAATTTTTATGGTAATACTTTGTGGACAATTCATAATATTTTATTAAAATTCTAAAACAATATATATACAGAGTGTCCAGTGAAATCTGACTATCCATTCAAAGACAATTACAGAACATTCTAAGTAAAAAAATTCTAGTTTTTCCAAGATATATCCATCGATTAATTTCCATCACTTGATTAATTTTCTTTCACACAATGTTATATGCTATTAAGTTAGAAGTTATTTTATATTTTACAAATCTTCATATTTTTACAAAAATAACAAAAATTCACATAACATATTTCCGTTACGAGATTGAGCCTCAGATGTATAAAAAATTACTGATTCTTTGAAAAATAACATGAAACACAGTAAAAAAACGAAAATGGTCAGAAGATCTTGAGAGACAGAATGAAAATTTTTCTCAGAGCGTTAAAAATTGCTAACAAACGGTTGAAAAAAACCGTGTAGAGAGAGCATCTGGATATTCCGTGAGACCAAAGATTTGTTGTAATGGTATATTATTACTCTAATGCACATCAAAATTAGTAGTACAACTTTACTATACTCAAATTAGAAGTATCAAGTTAGGATTCTATGACGAATGAATTAAAATGCTAACAATTCGGAACAAATTCTTTTTTCGCGATCTAATTTTTTAAATTCCAGGTTAGCCCTGAAATTCCAGGGATTTTCCGGGAATTTTCCAGAACACATTAAATTCCAGTATAATTCCAGGATTCAAGGATATTCAAGGATCGCTAGATACCCTGATATCTTATCTTCCAAAGTTCCATAAACAACATTCATTAGATTATCGCCTTATTCTGATGGAATCAAGAAAAAGCTACGTATTAAAACGCATTTTTGTTAAAATGCGTAAGTTACTTTCTTAAAATTCAATTGTCACAATTGTCATATTTTTAAAACGTTACGGCGAGCATCTCGTAGCAGCTGCGAAGCCTCGCTGAGAGGGTACTCAATTAGCTCGCACTCAAACTGATCACTGAAAGCGTTTCTGAAAATCGGTAGCACGTCTGCGATCGTAACATCCATATCCAGCTCCCTAGAGATGCTGGTCACACTCTTGCCTTCGATGCCACAAGGCACAATGTGATCGAACCACTTAAGATCAGTATTGCAGTTGAGCGCGAGACCGTGGGTGGTAACATAACGGCTGCCGTGAATGCCTATGGCACAAATCTTGCGATCACCGACCCAGACTCCTGTGTCAGGCGAGGTCTCGGCTTTAATACCAAGCTCGGCGCACACGCGGATCACCATACGTTCCACTTCATGCACATACCATTTGATACTGGTATGAAATTGCTTGAGGTTGAGCACTGGATAAGCCACCAGCTGACCGGGTCCATGGAAGGTGATTAGCCCACCGCGGTTCGTTCTCCAGAATTCTGCACCGAGGCTTCTCAGTTTCTTCTCGTCTTCCTCCGTATATCCTTTGTTCCGTATCCCTACCGTGTACACTGGCTCATGCTCCAAAAGTAATAGCGTATTTGCTACTGCGTTCAAATGTTTATGATGATGATCTGATAAAGTCTTTTGTAATTGTAGACCAACTCCGTACGGTAAACGACCGGCTAGTAAGACTTTTACCACTCGTAAATGCATTCTGATGCTTAATGACATTAAATTGAATGTTTTTAAGGCCAAAAAGCAAGAATTTTGTTAGTTCGAAAAATTTAGCGAATTCTCATCGTTTTGATTCTCCTTTTCTATAGTAATGGCCTTTGCATCAAGTGTCGTGTATAGCAGAAGGGACACCTGCAAATATGTGAAAATTGTTATTTTGAATGATGAAGATATTATCAGTTGTTTAATGATTATATTTTTATTTAGCATTCTTTCATCATTTTTAAATTATAAATTATGCAAATATAGAAAAAAACATGCAAGTCAACGCTGGTTTTTATTGCGAATATCTTAATGTTGTTTCATTAATTATGGGTTGCCGAACACATAAGCAAGATATTCCATTCGGAATGATAGTCTCTTGCATTATAATAGTCCCCTCTACCCTTTGGCTAATTTTTTACAATATTAAAAGTATTCCTAAACATTTTTATGATGATTTCATGCTGGATAATATTCATTTTTTAAAAATATAATTTTTTTTTTAATATTTTCTCTGTATGAATACTTTTTGTACTCACGGATATATTAGTAGACTTAGTGATGTGCGATTTAAAGGAGATTGTAATTAAACGTATCACCACCTTCCTTTTTATTTTAGATAATATTTTGTTTGTTGCACCAGCAAACAAAATTGATGAAATTTTAAAACTATTTAATTCTATTTACGATTAAGATTGTAATTCACTATGGAGATAGGTGACGGAGTTAGTTTCCTTGATGTAAAATTGATAATTGAGGAAAAAAAATTGTGTCCGACATTTACAAAAAACGAATGGAATCAATGGATCTAAGAGATATTTTAATTAATATTCTTGAGGCTTCCACGGGTACTTTCTATATAAAAATATAAAAATATTATGTCTGCGAAACGCATAATCTTTATTTAAATATTTTAATTATCACTCTGACCATATGGAACATAAAAAAGAATTACCATGAATTTACTTGTTAGAGCTCTGTTTTTATCGGATCCACAATTTCATGATAAGAATTTAAAAGAAACCATTTTTATACTTTTAGATGGATGAATGGATACCCTTTAGATTTTATATTTGCTATCATCAATAATAGAATAAAAAAATCATATCTATAAAAGATTTGATCATAATAACAATGAGAATAATTTAATTAAAAAAAAAATTTCATAATTACCTATCATAATATCTCAGATAGTTTCAGAAATATAAGCAGAAATATAATCTTAACGTAGTCTTTAAACCGATTTAAATCAGCTAACTAAATTTATTAAGACAGGTAAAGACAAATTGGAACCACTTTCACGTAACAACATTGTCTACAAAATAAATTGTCGAGACTGTAAATCCACTTATGTTGGACAAACGAAAAGAAATCTAAAAACTCGTGTTAAAGAACATCAAAATAACATCAATAAAAAGACTGGGAATTTATCGGTTATATCTGAATATAGATTGGAAAAAAATCATGACTTTGAATGGGAAATAGTAGAAGGGAAATAGTTCTAGACAAAGAACCATTTTATTATAAAAGATTTTTATCAGAGATAATATACATAAAAAAGTAGACTCATTTTAAATAAGCATAATGATATGGAAAAAATTTCAAGTATCTATCTTCCGATATTGCAAGATACATCCTCTCTTCAAAAATAGTTGAGGAGAGGATTCTTCGTCTTTGCGTAGTGTCAACGATACATATGTAATCGACTCATTATATTGTAAGCATCGTGCTCTCGTCGCAATTTCGTATAGTTAACTGAGAAATTGATGGATGCGCAATAATGGTGATCAAATTGTATGTGTCTGTTGTAGATAATAATTTTCAATCTATCAACATAATGATTGTATTTTAATATCAATTTTAATCCAATTTCTTGGAAAAAAATTTTAAAGAATCTTAAATTAAAAAAACAATTTTTATTCAAATTTAACGACTGTATTACTTTAATGACTTTTCCTAATAAATTTTTTTAACTTAATGACTAATTTGACTAATTTTAATGACTTTCTTATTAAATTTGTTTAACTTAATGACAAATTTGACTTTTCAAGATAGACAAAGATTGAGTTCTTAATTTTATGTTGTAGAAATGACGATTTCCATGCAAATATTAATCACGATTGTTGCAAGAAAATAAAAATAGCAAGGTAAAAAATATAATACCAACTTTTTCTTAGTAAATTGAGCAATTGATAAAGGAAGCAAAATATCGCGTTTTACTATTGATTTCTCGGAGCATCTCATATTAGGAGCACAATTTTTTGACTTTGCGATTTTGCTCACTTTTTACATTTCTTTAATTTTCGAAAAAAAAAAATATAATTTGAATTAAATTTTATATAACGTTATTTTAAAGCTTATTAAATTCTCTTCAAAATGATCTATTATTTTTTAAAATTCTATCCATAGACTTCATTTACTCAAAATGAACTCGGTATATCATAATAGGGGCTTTTCCTCTAATATAAAATATAATTGACAATATAAATTGAGAATATAATCATTTAAAATTTCGCTTTTTTATTACTCGCCGCTATGTTTCGTACGTATATGTTTCATCCACAATATGTCTTATAGTTTTACGATCATCAAATCTAACTTTTGTAATTAATCAATTCAATATCCCGTCATATTTTTCTATTAGTACGACCTTACTCTATCACTACATGAAGAATTTATTGCCAAATATTTATTTATTAAATAATAAACAAGGTTTAAAGGCTCATCTCAATGAAACTTGAAAATATTCAAATTCTAAAATCTTTTTTTACAATGACTACATGCATGATGTAGTAATGAATTTTTTACTAAATAGTTTTCAATCCAAGAGCAATACATTCATGATGAACTAATATATAGCGTTTATTAGTTTAGCAGAAACGCCGCTTTCATATTAGGCGCCTATCTCATAATAGGAGGCTTTCCTCTATATTCTCTAATTAGTTTAATTATAAATGCTTTTAAAAATTTTAAGACAATTATTTATAATGATAGAAGAACAATAAAGGAAATTTAATAAACACGAATTTATATAAACATCATATTCAAATATTATTGAAAATGGCCTAATAATGATCGAAACATCTAGAATTTATTACATTTTATAAATAACAACATTAAGATATTCGCAATAAGAACCAGAATTGACATGCTCTTTTCTATATTTAGTTTACTCTAGAAATTATTATTTGATTGTATTAATATTATAAATTATGATCTTGATATTTTTACGTTTTTTTAGTTATTATAATTAATATTATCTATTTGAATATTTAATTTTTTTCGTACTAAATTAATATTATTTCTATGCTTTACATGATTTGATTATTCATACATATTAGATATAGACGACTTCAACTAATTTTGTACATACATAAGCATCCGTGGCTGCGTAATTTTTCTGGGCGTTGCTGAGGGGTTGTACATGCCATTTACTCATTCGCACGTCGGGATTTTTGCTAATTTTCTTCTTCAACTAAACGTATAAAGATTTCCCATTTTAATTTTATCGTCAAAATTCTGTAAAAATAACATGTAGAAACATGTAATACCAAATAAGCAGTCAATTTTTCCAAACTCCAACGACAAGATCGCTTCAAGACACGATTAGCATAAGTCCCGCAGTCCAGACAATTATTCTCTATCACTTTTTGAGCAGGAAATTCTTTGAAATCCCTCCCTAACTTCCACACGTCGCTGCAAAATATTAAATATACGATTATTGATATTTTTTTACAAGATGAGAAGCATTTGCGAAAGAACGCAGATAACGTCAAATGAAGTTTATGGACAATATTAAGTAAAAATAGACCGAGAAATGTTTAATACAAATGAATGAAGGAGGGCTATCTTCGGTCAAGGCTGATTTCTAATTCAAATAATATCATCATATGTCTTAGTGATTGAATTGATAAGATATCCGCACGAAATTTGGAAGATCCAAATTCGAATCGAAGTAATATTTTCGCATAAATTATATGCATCATTTTATTACAGTATGAACATTTATTACAGTGAATATTAAACTGCTTGTCAACTTAATTTGTGTGTATTACATACTCCAGTTTCTGATTGTGTTTCAAACAACCGGCAATTTATTTGAACTGAAAATCGTAAAAATTTACACAAAAATATTAGACCGAGATCCATTTTTTTCCACTTTAATCGATTATGGCCCTCACTTACAGAGTTAGGATTAAGTATTGGGTTGTCCAGAAAGTTCGTGCCGATTTTAAAGGAAAATTGAAACGCAGAAGATTTAAATTTTAGTATACATTTTTAGTATACATTAAATTTAAATCTTTTGCTGCACGAACTTTCCGGACAATCCAATATTTCAATAATCGAGACAATAATAAAAAAGGTACTAATTTTTTCGTCACACCTTAGTTCCAACTCTGTTCATTGAAACATGTAAAATAATGAAACAGCGATTATAAAGTAAATCTTACTTCAACAACAAAAAAGATAATGCAATATATATAAATAAAGAAAATACATATGTATATACGAATGAGTTTCGATATTACGGCGTACACTACTGGTTCTCGATAAACCAAGCCGAATGCGATAGCATAAAATCCTTTGTTCAATGACAATTAATCACATATGGAACTTGAAAAGCAAAAAGCAAGAGTGCTTATAATGTTGTAATTTTATAAAAAATTCTGCAGATTGTAAAAATTCTCTCGATTATTAGTAACAATGAAAAAAATTTTAACAGTCTTGATGAAAGTCTCATATAATGTGTATATTTTTATCTATAAATAAATTATTTTAACTCTAACACGTTGAAAAAATAGTAAACAAGATCTTTTTGGAAACAATTTATCTCTCAAATACTATTCTCTAAAAAAAAAATGGAATAGATTATTTAATTATTACTGACTTTTTAATATTGACGCCAACGAGTTTGACTTTCGAATGACACAGGAGTTCAACAAATGCTGCTGGGAGCTTCTTCAACGAATAGACATACAAGAGATAACACACGCTGTCCTCCAAGCAAATTTGCACGAGCGCCGTTTTTCCACTGCCAGTTTGAAAGTTGAACGGCCACTCCAAATCGAAACCTATTGGTACGATCTCCTTCTTACTGCGCTTCACTTCTTGTCTAGAAGATTAGAAAAATATATATAACCCAGATTCAGATTTTATCTCAAATTTTTTTTATTTCTATATTCTTTAGAGTGCTATTTCATTTGTGCGTTTTTGTTGTATCACAAATGTGTAAAACTGAGAGATCCTTGAATCTCCTTATCTTATATAATCAATCATAGGCTTGAAAAATTTATCATATGGCAAAAACGCACTGCATAGCAGCCTAATTCTTTGTATTTCAGATTCTTTTTCTATCTTTTTACACTTTTGAGAAATATTTTATGTCTTCTGCACTTACATGAGATCGTCACAAATCTGAGCACAGTTAAAGAAGTCATCAGCATATTGAATACATCCCTTGAAAACAATCGGAGGCAAAGTTTTTATGTCAGGTTCTCTTTCGGGTTCTGGTTGCTTCAACTTTTCCTATACAGAAGTAAGAAATCAATTATTTGTATCTTTTAGAGAAATTTTTTATCTAGAATTATCTCAAGTATTATCAATTATCAATTATCTAAAACATAAAATGACCTGAACATAATTGTTATCATCATATTTTAAATTTCGTTAATTAAGAAATTTTTGGAAATTCAAAGTTTTTTCTTGTGATTTAAATATCTATAATTCTTTTGATCTGTAAAATTTATAATGTAATAAAATATTTATTATTTGGTCCTTTAAATAAAAAGTTTGTCAACTCTTATTCGAGACAGAAATCTTCAACATAACAAATCAGACTATTTCCAATGTATTCGATCCGAATTTAAGTTTGAAAGTAAAAAATGCTCCATCACTTTGTACTCGCGCGAGGCTATGCTACTCTGTTACAAACCATCAACTATTCAATCGTCGTACACACCTTTAGAT
>Ga0157363_1000338_pt1 | contig 35517 bp, 34 predicted proteins | sample AttsexASBM1_FD_111477 | JGI IMG/M metagenome (GOLD analysis project Ga0157363, IMG submission 111477) | Fungus gardens microbial communities from leaf cutter ant in Ribeirão Preto, State of São Paulo, Brazil - Atta sexdens ASBM1 | ecosystem: Host-associated > Fungi > Mycelium > Unclassified ... | reverse complement strand
TGCCTCATCCTGTGCTGGGAACGACCTGTCTGCGTCATCGGGACATGATTGTCGGACTGAGCCAGCTTGGATATCGGGTGACGGTCTTCCCGCTGGAGGGCACGCTGCACGATTGCGTGGCAACAGCTCTGGATTTCCCGCCTGACATTGAACTGATGGATGATTGTGATCTGTCCGAGCTTCCGGGCTTTCTGCGGGACCGTGCGGACTGTTTCGATGGCGTCTGGATTGGCGGATTACAGACACTCCAGCAGGCCGGTGCGATCCTGCAACAGCATTCCGGCTTTTTGCCGAAGCTCGGAATAGTCGCGGATATTCATGCAAGCCCGGCCAGAGAGACCCATCTGCGCAGGCGTGTCGGTGCTGTCAATGACCGGGAGCTGTTTCTGGACGATCTGGAACTTGATACCGATCAGGTCTGGCTCGCCCAGGCTATCGCTGTCGGAAACGAGGACGAAAAAGCAGATCTGGAAGCGCTCGGCCTGACCAATGTGCGCGTCATCGGGCATCCTCCAATTCCGTCAACGCCTTCTCGATCCTTTGAAAAACGTTCTGGCATCCTTCTGGCTCTTCCGGTCCATACCAGCGGCGATGCCATACATGATGGTTTGCATTTCTTCATTCATGATGTCCTTTCAAAACTGGACCGTGACCTTCCACCTGATGCAACCGTTCTTCTGGCAGGCTACCGCTCGGAGCAGATCGACCTTTCAGCCTTCACAAGATACCGCCGACTGGAAGCTTTTCCGGAAGACGTCGATCTGGATACGCTCTACAGATCCCGTCGCATTTTCGTAGAGCCTGCGCGTGTCCTCGCTGCCGCTCCACGCGAAGTTCTGGATGCCGCAGCAGCCGGATTGCCCGCAGTGCTCTCGGAAACCGTCTGTCACACATTAGGCTGGGAGGATGGCCAAAACTGCCTGTCGGGCGGATTCTGTGACCCGGAGAGGTTCGCCAAAGCTGTCATACGCCTGTATACCGACGTCGATCTGTGGAACGCGATAAGCCGACAGGCGCAGGCCAGAATGGACGAAGACGCCACTCATTCGAGTTTTTATAAAGACCTGAAGGATGTTCTTTCCGTCGCGGCGGGTATTACCCCCCTCACACCGTCGACCGTGACCTTGCGTCCACAGAAAAATCCCGAAACCCAGATCGCTTTTGCTCCGGCTCCGATCCGGCTGCAACCGCGTCGACTGACGACGGATGACGCCTAAACGAACGACGCTCCTGCCTGACTTTGTGGATCTTAACCAGCCTGAATTATGGACAATACAATGACTGCCTATTCCGAGAAACTTGATGCCGTTCTCCAGAATGTCGACACCCATCTGGAGGCGTCGGTATCACGTCTTTTCGAGATCCTGCGTATTCCGAGCATTTCAACCCAGCCCACACATGCCGCCGATTGCCGCAAGGCCGCCAACTGGATGCAGAACGAACTCGAAAAGCTGGGCATGACGGCGGATGTTCGCGACGTTCACTGGGCAGCCCCCGGTCATCCGATGGTTGTCGGGCATCATCAGGACTCAGTCGAAGACGACAATCGCCCGCATGTTCTGTTCTACGGACACTATGATGTTCAGCCGACAGATCCGGAATCGCTCTGGACGGCGCCTCCCTTTGAGCCTCGCCTGATCGAAGAACCGTCAGGCCGCAAGGTGATCGTTGCCCGTGGTGCCAGCGACGACAAGGGACAGGTTATGACCTTCCTTGAAGCGTGTCGGGCATGGAAGCAAGTTACGGGATCGCTGCCAGTCCGGGTCAGCGTTCTTCTGGAAGGCGAAGAGGAGTGTGGCGGTGCCAACCTGTTCCCGTTCCTCAAGGAAAACGCCACAGAACTGAAAGCGGATGTCGCCCTCGTCTGTGATACGTCCATGGCTGACCGCAAAACACCGGGGATCACCACGTCCCTGCGCGGCATGATGGCGGATGAAGTGGTCATCCAGTGCGCCAGCCATGACCTTCATTCCGGCCTGTACGGCAATGCTGCGGCCAACCCGATTGCCGTTCTGTGTCAGGCTCTGGCCACATTGCGGAATGCGGATGGCAGCGTAACGCTTGCAGGGTTCTATGACGGCATTCAGGATCCGGCGCCCGCAACCCGCGCGCAGTGGAGCAAGCTTTTTCCCGACGATAGCTCCCTGCTTGACGAAGCGGGTCTGTCGGTGGCTGCTGGCGAGAAGAACTACAGTGCGATCGAGCAGACATGGTGCCGTCCGAGCTGCGAGATCAACGGAATTTCGGGGGGCTATGAAGGCGAAGGCTTCAAAACCGTCTTGCCCGCCAAAGCCATGGCAAAAGTCTCGTTCCGTCTGGTTCCGGGACAGAACCCGGACCGTATCCGCGAGGCTTTTCGCGCGCATATCCGCGCGGCCCTGCCAGCAGACGCCCGCGTAACCTTTACGGCGCACGGCGGATCTCCGGGCTTTGAAGTTTCCCGTGACAGCCGGTTTCTGGCTCCAGCCCTTCAGGCCCTGAGCGATGAGTGGGGCGTTCCGGCCGCCATGGTCGGATCAGGAGGCTCCATTCCCGTGGCCGGAGAAGTCCGGGATGCCCTGGGGCTGGATGCGCTCATGATCGGCTTTGCCCAGAACGACGACCGGATCCATTCTCCGAACGAACAATACGGGCTGGACTCCTTCCACAAGGGAATTCGCTCCTGGGTTCGGGTGCTCGCAGCTCTCGCTGAAGCAGGCTGATGGTGCCCCCCTCCAGACCATTGGCACTGACGCTGGGAGATCCTGCGGGTATCGGCCCGCAGCTTACGGCGGAAGCATGGCACAAGCTGCGGCATTCGGAGGAGGGCGCGTTCTTCTGGCTGGGCGATCCGCGTCTGGTCGAGGCCGCAGTGCCCATCACTCTGATCAAAACACCGGAAGAAGCAGGTGCGGTTTTCGCCAACAGCCTGCCCATCCTGCAAGTCCTCTGTGAGGCAGACGTGACCCCGGGACAGCCCGATCCGCGTAATGCCGCAGCCACGATCAGCAGCATCCGTCTGGCCGTTGAATATGCACTTGCGGGCCGGGCTGGCGGCCTCGTCACCAACCCAATCGCCAAACATGTTCTGGCGGCGGCAGGTTTTCGGTATCCGGGGCATACGGAGTTTCTGGCAGCACTCTGTGGAATGACAGGGGAGGAGATCATGATGCTCGTCTCACCCCAACTCAGGGTTGTGCCGGTAACGGTGCATGTTTCGCTACGAAAGGCTCTGGAAACGCTGACGACCGACCGCATCGTAAGCGTTGCGGAAACGGCAAATGCGGCTCTGAAACGTGATTTCGGAATTGAATCGCCCCGTCTGGCAATTGCAGGGCTCAACCCTCATGCCGGTGAACAGGGATTGATGGGCGAGGAGGAAATCACGATCATCCGCCCTGCGATCGAACGCCTGCACGCACTGGGGATCAATTGTCAGGGGCCGTTCCCCCCGGATACGATGTTCAGCGCCACGGCCCGGCCAAATTATGATGCTGCCATCTGCATGTACCACGATCAGGCTCTCATCCCACTCAAAACGCTCGATATGGCTGAGGGCGTGAACGTCACGCTGGGGCTGCCCATTATCCGCACATCGCCCGATCACGGCACGGCCTTCGATATTGCAGGCCCTGTGACGGAGACATGCCGCGCCGACGTCTCAAGTCTTCTAGCCGCCATCGGTCTGGCAGATGGGATGAGCGCTTATCGGGAAGGAAAAAGACCATGATCCGCCTTGGTGTGAACATCGACCACGTCGCCACGTTGCGGAATGCCCGAGGCGGCACGTTTCCCGATCCAGTCGCCGCAGCGGAACTGGCGATTGCCTCAGGAGCGGACGGAATAACGGCGCATCTGCGGGAAGACCGTCGCCATATCCGCGACGCTGACATGCCGCGTCTGAAAGCGCTGTCCGCACCGCTGAACTTCGAGATGGCCGCAACGGACGAAATGGTCCGGCTCGCCTGTGAGCTTCGTCCGCATGCCTGCTGTCTGGTCCCGGAAAAAAGGCAGGAAGTCACAACCGAGGGCGGACTTGATGTCGTCGGGCAGCGTGAAGCCCTGAGTTCCAAAATCGATCGCCTGAGAGACGCGGGAATACGGGTCTCCCTGTTCATCGATCCCGATACGCGACAGATCGAGACGGCAGCAGCTTTGGGAGCGCCCGTCGTGGAGCTTCATACGGGCGCTTATGCTTTGGGAGGCACTCATGAACTGGAGCGCCTGCAAAAGGCCGCACACACGGCTTTAGCCTGTGGGTTGGAACTCCATGCGGGGCACGGGCTGACCTATGGTAATGTTGAAGCAATTGCCGCGATGAAAGGTCTTGCCGAACTCAATATCGGCCATTTCCTGATCGGACAGGCCATTTTCGACGGGCTGGGACCAGCCGTGCAGAAAATGAAGCGTCTCATAAACTCCTGAACAAAAAAAGGGCCGGGACAAATTTTGTCCCGGCCCTTTTTCAAACTCACTTGACCGGCTGGATAACCGGCTGAGTGTCGTCCTCGCTGAACTTGGGGACGTATTTTCCGGATTGATCGGAATAGGTGGCCGTAGCGCTCTGAGGCGGGGTGCGCGGCGGATGGAAAGCCGACACGGGACCAAACGGACCTGCATTCACACGACGCATCGTCGATTCCCGCTGACGGGCACAGCCTCGCGTGATGATGGAGCAGATACCATCCGTTCCGATATATTCATCGTCATTGCCGGTATAATGGACTTCCGAAACCCGGTCATGGTCCACCCGCACCAGCATCCGGCAGGTTGTGCCACCGCCACCCAGAGCGGACTGGTAAATGCTGATTGCAGACTGGACAGGAATGAAGCCTGAATCAGCCGGCATGGTCGGCAGAGCCATGGTTCCGTCATACTGCCAGAGCTCGGTCGTATCGTTCAGCTTCTTCGTGCTGGCCGGAATACCCGCGCAGGACTGAAGATCGTAGCTGGTCATCCCGATCATTTCGTACTGCGCCTTGTGCGCGTTCCGGGAATCAAAATATCCACATCCCGAGAGGGCGGCGGTGGAGGTCAGGGCAACGATCATTCGAAGGAAAACCGGGCGCATCATGTCTCCTTTGCGCGGAAGGGGAAGCAGACTGCGGACCCTGAACGATTCATGGCGAACAGGACACAATCACATGTGAAGTGCCCGGTTTCTACAACAGCATCCCTGACGGGGATAGAGGAGGCGGGTTCCTTTGTACGTGTCGATGGGTTACAGGGCAGTTCCCTTGCAGCACAGGAATGCCACCAATGGCCGATATGACCCTATCCGAGGTGACACGCCTCCAGACCACGCTCCAGCGCCTGCTGGGCTCTCCGAAACTGACCGTCAACAAGCCCAGCCGCAAGGGCATGAGCGTTGAACTGGCCGTGTCGGGAGAAGTGATCGGAACGGTTCACCGTGACGAAGACGAAGGTGAAGTTTCCTACGCCATTCACATCACCGTTCTGGAAGAAGACCTTCCCGCAGCCTGAAGCGTCAGGCTGCGTGCGCCGGAGCAGGCATCTCGAATCGTGTGATCTTCCAGCCCCAGTGCTCGAATTTCATATGCAGGACGAACGGTGTCTGCCCCGGCTGATCCAGACTGGCCTCGAACTTTCCCGCGCTTACGAAATGGGCATGCACGCCATGCCAAACCCCGAGCCAGCCGGAAGTTGATACATCATGCGGCATGACCTGATGGGCTGTGGTCATCAGTGTCGCAGGCGTCAGATGGGTGTCGATTGCGTTGGACACGACCTGTCCGGCAAAGGAACTCCCAAAACCAGGCAGGTCATCATCGGCGGGAGCTGCCGGTGTGAACTGTTCCTTCAGACAATGGCTCAGCGACGACCAGTCCACATGGGGCGCCAGACGCGACGCATTATTACCGTGCAAGGCCCGATCAATGTCCCATAGGGCAAGATAAGGGGAGACGGCATAGGCGGCCAGAACGGCACCGGCCGTAACGCCCAGACCCTGCCATGCACGAGGCATGGCTCTGCGAAATCCTTTTCTCATGACATTTCCCTGCCTCGGGTCCCGCTAATGCAACCCCACGGTGACGGACGATTATCACGCTAACGTCTTTCAAGAGCGAAAGTCAGCAATTATCATCGTTCCATGGACATGAATTTTTCCGACCAGGAACTGGAACGGTATTCCCGCCACATCCTGCTGCCTCAGGTGGGCGCGACCGGACAGGCGCAGCTTCGGCAGGCTTCCGTGCTCGTCGTCGGCGCAGGCGGTCTCGGAGCGCCTCTGCTCCAGCAGCTTGCGGCTTCGGGCATTGGACATATCGGGATTATGGATCATGACCATCTGGAACTCAGCAACCTCCAGCGGCAGGTTCTTTATGGAACAGACGATCTTGGACTGCTTAAGGTCGAAGCCGCAGCCCGACGCCTGAAAGCGCTCAATCCACTGGTCAAAATCAGTCCCTACGCGGTTCGCGCAACGGAGACGACGCTGGACGATCTTGTACCGCAATACGATCTCGTCTGTGACGGCACCGATAATTTTCCGACCCGACTTGCGGTTTCCGATGCCTGCGTCCGGCACGGACGCTCTTTGGTTTCTGGCGCTGTACAAGGATTTTCGGGGCAACTCGCCGTCTTTCGGTCTCAGAAGGGCGGTCCCTGTTATCGCTGTCTGTTCCCCGAAGCCGAACAGACAGCGGCACCGGACTGCGGAATGTCGGGTGTGCTGGGCGCCGCCACAGGCGTTATGGGAAGTCTGATGGCCGTCGAAGTCATGCGTGAAATCATCGGCCTCGAAGGGCGTGACGAAACGCAGGTGAGCATGTGGGACGCGCTGTCGGGAACGATGACCAGTTTTACGCTCATACGCGATCCCCGCTGTCCGGCGCATCATGAGGACACCGTCAAACCATGAGCCGTCCCCTGTTTCTGACGCTGGCAGATGATTCGTGGCAACGCGCCCATTATGCGATGGTGGTCGCGGCAGGGGCGCTCTCGCTCGGGCGTGACGTCTCAATTTTCGCAGGCGGACGCAGCGTTCTGGCCCTGACGCCGGATTGGTCAGGGCTTCAGGGCACTATTGCTGATAACGTGCTTGAGGCCCGGGGGATCGCAGGGTTCGGCGAATTGCGGGCGGCAGTGCTCGATTTTGGCGCTACCGTCATGGCCTGCGAAACCGGTCTGACGATGGCAGGGCTGGTTCCGGAAGACCTTCTGGAAGGCGTGATGGTGAAAGGAATTGTCAGCTTTCTTGAACTGGCGGGAGACAATCCGCTCCTTGCGCTGTAAGTTTTCCTTAAAGATTACGGGTTCAGGATGTCTTTACCCGTTTTGATGACTTGCCCAAACCGTCGGCCCTTGGCAGGGATGCGCTCATGAGAATGTCAGTCTTCCTTCCGCGTTCCGCCACAGGCCCATCCGCTTTTCTGCGTGCGCTTCTGGCAGGCACGATCCTGCTTGCCGCTCACGGCGCACAGGCGGCCCACCATCATAAGAAGCATACAGAAAGCGCCGCAAAACCCGCGGAAAAACACGCTTCTGCGAAAAAACACCATAAGGCCGACACGGCAAAGCCGACATCTCCGGCGCCGCACCACAAAGTAGCCCATCATGCCGCGCTGAAACATGCAGCTCCCGTAGTCGCCGGGACGGCTGTGGCAGGAGCTGCGGCTTCAACGGCAGCCGCTACGGATCAGGCGGCCACCGCCGCCGTTCCTCTCGCCCCCGAAAATGCGGACAAGGGCAGCAATACCGGTCTGCCCCTGCCGCGTTACGCCGCGCTCCGGGCTGACAAAGTCTATATGCGTCGCGGACCCGGAGACCGTTATCCGATCGACTGGGTCTATCATCGTCGCGGGCTTCCGGTGCAGATCGAACGTGAGTTCGATGTCTGGCGTCTTGTGGAGGACTCCGATGGCCAGAAGGGCTGGGTCCATCAGGCAACGCTGTATGGAAGCCGCACATTCGTAATTCCGGGCCTTCCTCCCGAAGGTGTGAAAGCCCAGACGGGCGAGGCGAGCGCGCAGGAAGGCGACCATATTGGCAAGGCCGACGCCCGCATCCTTGCCCGCGTCGCAACGCAGGATGAGGCGAGGGCACATAAAAATGATGTGCTTCTCATGAGCCATCCGGAAGAAGATAGCACCGTGGTTGCGGTTCTGGAGCAGGGAACGGTGGGCAACATCAAGCTGTGCCCGCAGAACTCCCAATGGTGCCATGTTAGCGTGAAGGGCTACGACGGCTGGCTGCCACGCCGTCTTTTCTGGGGACTGCTCCCGGGCGAGACGATTCAACCAAACTGATTTTTTCCGATCGAGGACGCCGTATATGACATCGAGTTCCCATCACCGCCGCACGCGGATCGTCGCCACACTGGGGCCGGCTTCATCGTCCCCCGAGATGATCCTTTCTCTGGCGCAGGCCGGTGTGAATGTCTTCCGGCTCAATTTCTCCCATGGCGCGCATGCAGATCATGGCGAGCGTCATGCCGCCATCCGTGCCGCCGAGGAGAAAGTCGGGCACCCGCTGGCAATCCTTGCCGATCTTCAGGGCCCCAAACTCCGCGTTGGCGTGTTTGAAAACGGACCGGTAATCCTGGAGGAAGGCAAGCCGTTCCGCTTGGATCTGGACCGCACGCCGGGCACGATTTCCCGGGTCTGCCTGCCGCATCCGGAAATCATTTCCGCCGCAAAGTCGGGAAGCCATCTTCTGCTGGATGACGGCAAGCTCAAGCTGCGTGTCGTGACAGTCGGGGAGGGCTTTCTCGAAACGGTTGTGGTGGTCGGCGGCAAACTGTCCGAGCGCAAAGGCGTCAACGTTCCCGACGTGACGCTTCCCATTCCAGCACTGACCGAAAAAGACCGCCGCGACTTCGACTTCGCCCTGTCGCTTGGTGTCGATTTCGTGGCTCTGTCTTTTGTGCAGCGTCCAGAAGACGTCCAGGAAGCGCGCGATATTGCGAGCGGCCGCGCAGCGATCGTGACCAAGCTCGAAAAGCCTCAGGCGATGGATAACCTTGAAGCCATCGTACATCTTTCGGATGCGCTCATGGTGGCGCGCGGTGATCTCGGCGTCGAATTGCCCCCCGAGGAAGTCCCGGTTGCCCAGAAGCGCGCAATTACCGAAGCCCGCAGACAGTGCCGTCCGGTGATTGTGGCGACGCAGATGCTCGAGAGCATGATTGAAAGCCCGACCCCGACACGAGCCGAAGTCTCTGACGTCTCCAATGCCGTTTATGACGGTGCGGATGCAGTCATGCTGTCTGCGGAAAGTGCTGCCGGCAAATATCCGCTCGAGGCCGTATCAATGATGGTACGGATCGCCGAGCGGGTCGAGCAGGACCATGAATGGCGGGTCCGCATGGACCGTCTGCGCCCCACGCCGGACGAGAGCGTTCAGTGTGCGATTGTTCAGGCCGCCTGGCAGGTCAGCCGTACGCTGCATGCCGGCGTGATCGCGTCCCATACCCGTGGCGGCGGCGGCGCAATGCGCATGGCGCGTGAGCGGCCGCATTGCCCAATCATTGCCCTGACGCCAGAACTGGACGTTGCACGACGCCTCTGCATCGTGTGGGGAACATTCCCGCATGTCGTGGATCGCGAACAGACCGCTCACGGCATTGAGGATCTCGCTGGCCCTGCCGCAGAACTCGCCCGCAGCATGAACTTCTGCAAGGCCGGAGACCGGGTTCTGGTTCTGGCTGGACTGCCTTACGGCCATTCCGGCAGCACGAATACCCTGCGTGTTGTCACTGCCTGACGAAACGATCTGCTGCCGGGGCATAGCCCGGCAGCAGATTCATGCATCTTAAAAAATCTCAGGCCTGACGGTTTTCGATCAGTGTTCGGCGGATCGCGCGTCCACGTTCGATCTTGCTGGTTATAGTTGCCTCGTCACCATGACGGATCGCATCTGCCATGGCCTGCGTATCGGCTACGAACCTGTCGAGTGTGCCCAGCAGGGCCTCACGATTGGCTAGGAAAATATCCCGCCACATAACCGGATCTGAGGCTGCAATCCGGGTGAAATCCCGAAATCCCGAAGCCGCGTAGTCCAGTACCGCTGCGCGAATTTCGTCCGACAGATTATCGGCGGTATCGCAGATCGTGAAGGCCAGAAGGTGCGGCAGGTGACTCACCATGGCGCAGATCTGGTCGTGCTGTTCATCGGACAGAGTCTTCGTTCGGGCGCCACACAGATTCCAGAGTGCCTCAATTTTGGCGATTGCTTCCGGAGCAGATCCTTCAGGTGGGACAAGAAGCGCCCATCGATCTTCAAACAGAGTTGAAAACCCAGCGTCCGGTCCGGAATGCTCGGTTCCCGCCATGGGGTGACCCGGAATATAGGATATGCCTTCGGGCAGGATCGCCTGAATCGTCGGCCCAAGCTGGCCCCGCACCGACGCCACGTCCGTTAGAATGCTGCCGGGCTTCATGTATGGAAGCACCTGTCGCGCGACGCCCTCCACCGCACCGACAGGAACACAGATCATGACGCAGTCCGCCTGCGCCGCAACGGCTAAATCAGACGTCGTAACATCCGCAATCCCCAGTTCCTGAACCCGTTCGCGAACATGCGGCTTCGAGTCCGCTGCGATCAGGGTTCCGGCAATCGTGCAAGTTTCTTTGGCACGTCGAAGGATGGACGAGCCGATCAGTCCCGGACCGATGACACAAAGGGAACTGAAAAGCGGCGTCATAACACGCGTCTTGCTGTCGCGAAGGAGCTGTCTTCGGGCGTTTTTCCGTCTCGGGACACTCCTTCTTTCTTGATATTCCCGGTAAGGGCCGTCACGGCTGGCGCAATGACCTTTTTGCGAAGAGAGGCAGAGGCTGGTTCGTTTTCCAGCTTTGCTGCAGAACGTTCATGACGAAGACGCCGCATCTCAACGAACTGCCAGATCAACAGTACCGGAATACCGATCAGGATATCCCGCCCGCGCCGCAGGAGCGAAAGGCTGAGGGACACTTCCGCATCCACACCGAAAATCATCCCAAGCGCGACATAAGCGGCTTCCTGAACCCCAAGCGCGCCCGGAACCAGAAAACCTGCCGACATAATGCCGCAGACTACGCCTTCAATAGCGACGGACGAGAAAAATCCGACATGTGCGCCTAGAAGCTGAAGTCCCAGCCACGTCATGGCAGCACTGCCCGTCCAGCATACCAGATGACAGAGCGCCCCCAGAGAAATCCGGTCCGGGCGGCTCCAGAGTTCCTCCAGTCGGGACTGGAAAGCGGCGGTATTTCCGATTAGCGACTCACGCCACTCCGCAGCGATATGCCGTCCAAGGAATGTCGCAACCTTGCTGACCGTCGTCCCACCGCGCTGCTGGGTCCAGATGAAACCGGCAATTCCGAGGCTGAGCAGCGCCATTCCGCCAATGAGCGGCCAGACAAATCTGGCAGCGTCATGATGACCGATAAGGCAGAGCAGTGCGATCAGCACGAAGGCAATCTGCCCCAGAACTTCTGTTGTGATGTCCACAAGATTGGCAGCGACGGCTTCGGGCCAGTGCAGTTCTTCGCCCTGTTCAGTTCTTGGGTCCACACCCGCCATTGTTGCACGAACACCAATAACCATTCCGCCAAGCTGGGAGAAGGGCAGGCAGGCTCCAGCACTGTCCCGAACAAGCCGTGCGGCCATCAGGCGTTTGACGCTGAGAATGGGAACGGCTGCATGCCAGGCAATCCCCAAACCCACATCCACCACAAGCTGACAGGCCGCAAGGAGCAGGAAGCCGCCAAGCCCGACTTTGGAGAGCGCTTCCATGACAGGATGGATACCGGCTCTGGCCGCAATGAAGGTGAACAGGGCCACCCCGAGAAGGGAAAGGAGAACAGGGAGAGTTTTTTTCAACGTCTTCGTCACATGCCGTTTGCACACGATCTATCGCAGGTATCGTTAATATTCCACCCTCACAGACGCTTTCCCCGAAAAGCCGGGAGGATTATGCTGTCATAAATTGCAACCATCTGCTGATGACCCAAGGAGACACTGCCACCATGAACGATGTCACACTCGTGACGGGGGCTACCGGGTTTGTCGGCTCTGCCGTCGCCCGCGTCCTTGAAGAACGCGGACACCGCCTGAGACTTTTCGTCCGCCCGACATCCGACCGTTCAAATATTGCGGAGCTTGACGCGGAAATCGTTGTCGGAGATCTCGCCGATCCGGACACGCTCGCTCCGGCACTAAAAAACGTTAAAACCCTTTTCCACGTCGCTGCCGATTACCGACTCTGGGTTCCGGATCCGGAAATCATGTTGAAGGCCAATGTGGAGGGCACGCGCAACCTGATGCTGGCCGCTCTGGAGGCCGGGGTAGAAAAAATCATCTACTGTTCCTCAGTGGCTGCACTCGGCCTATGCAAAAATGGCGAATCAGCTGACGAGAACACTCCGGTGACGGAAAGTCAGGTCATCGGGATCTACAAGCTCTCGAAATATCGTGCGGAACAGGAAGTCCTGCGGCTGATCCGCGAAAAGAACCTGCCCGCGATCATCGTTAATCCGTCCACCCCCGTTGGCCCCCGGGATATCAAGCCAACACCGACCGGGCAGATGGTTCTCGACTGCGCCAGCGGAAAAATGCCAGCCTATGTGGAGACGGGTCTGAATATCGTCCATGTCGATGATGTCGCGGAAGGCCATGCTTTGGCTCTGGAGCGGGGCAAGATCGGCGAAAAATACATCCTTGGCGGCGAGAACATCATGCTGGGGGATCTTTTCCGCATGGTGAGCCAGATTGCCGGGGTAAAGCCGCCGGGGATCAAACTCAAGCAGTCCTGGCTCTATCCCGTAGCACTCGTATCCGAATGGCTGGCACGCGGGTTCGGCATTGAGCCTCGGGTGACGCGTGAAACACTGGCCATGTCCAAGAAGCTGATGTTCTTCTCATCGGACAAGGCCAAAAGAGAACTCGGATACACCCCACGCCCGGCCCGCGATGCCGTGACAGACGCGATCGTCTGGTTCCGTCAGCATGGACGGATGAAATAATGCTGTTCGGAACTGCACTGACCAGCCTGGGAGCTTGGATCTATCTTTCGCTGTTTCATGGGAATTTCTGGCAGAAAGGTCCCATTCTTGAGCCAAAATCCACCCCGGATGCAGCTCCGGATGTGGCCATCGTTATTCCCGCACGAGACGAAGCCGAGTCCATCGCAGCCTGTCTGACGTCTCTTCTGAAACAGGACTATGACGGCAAGCTGTCCATTATCCTGATTGATGACGAGAGCACGGATGGAACGGCCGATATTGCTCGTGCCCTGCCTGATCCGCATGAGCGCCTGACGGTCATCACAGGCGCTAAACGTCCGGCAGGATGGAGCGGCAAGCTCTGGGCCGTCCATCAGGGAGAACAGGAAGCGCTGACGCGAATTGGTCCCTATGGATACGTCCTCTTGACCGATGCCGATATCATGCACGCGCCAGAGCATCTGGCCTCTTTGGTCGCCAAGGCACGGGAAGATGATCTGGATCTTGTCTCGGAAATGGTGGCGCTGAACTGCGAAAGTAATGCAGAGCGCTTTCTGGTTCCGGCGTTCGTCTATTTCTTTGCCATGCTCTACCCGTTTTCGCGGATCGCCAGCGAACGCTCCCGCATTGCCGGGGCTGCGGGGGGAACCATTCTGCTGCGTCGTCGGGCCTTGGAGCGGATCGGCGGGATCAAAGCGCTGCGCGGCGCACTGATCGACGACTGCACTTTGGCTGCTCATGTCAAACGGTCCGGTGGGCGGCTCTATCTGGGGCACAGTGCTCTGGCATGGTCGATCAGGCCGTATCGCGGCATGAAGGATGTCTGGCACATGATTGCCCGCACGGCTTATGTGCAACTCCGGCACTCGCCGCTCCTTCTGTTTGCGACAATTTTGGGAATGGCCATGATCTGGCTGCTTCCAATCGGACTGACACTGTTTGGCAAGGGGCGGGAACGGCGGATCGGACTTCTGACCTATCTCCTGTCGTGCCTGACATTTGTCCCTACACTCCGCCGTTTCGGCTTGCCGCTGTGGCGTGCCATTCCCCTTCCACTTGTTGCGGCTTTTTACATGGCAGCAACCATCGGCTCGGCCATCGATCATCATCGTGGCGTTGGTGTGCGGTGGAAAAATCGTTCCTACACGGATGAAACATCGTGACAGACACCATCTGGGGGACGAAAGACGTCACCTCCGCCAAAGGCAAATCTGACGAAAATTTTCCCGTTGGATCATTTCTGATCGCACTGCGGCTGCGGCCTTACGTTCACACCTATTATAATTTCGCGCGTGTCGCGGATGACATGGTGGACACGACTGAGCTGACGCCTCCCGAAAAGATTGCACGCCTCAAGGGCATGGCAGCCGTTATCCGAGGTGAAATCACAGCCCCTCAGCGCGCCGATGCACAAACAGCAGTCAAACTTCGCGACGTCTTTCTCCAGACGGGTGTGCCGCTGGAAACGGCAACGGATCTTCTCGAAGCGTTCTGCATGGATGCCGAAAAGAACCGCTACGAAAGCTGGGACGAACTGCTGCATTACTGCAAATATTCCGCCAACCCTGTAGGGCGCTTTCTGCTCCTGCTACACGGCGAGGCGGAAGAAACGCTCGCGCCATCCGATGCACTCTGTTCCGCACTTCAGGTCATCAATCATCTTCAGGATGTCGCGGGCGATCTGAAGGATCTGGACCGGTGCTATGTCCCGCTACCCTGGCTGGAAGAAGAAGGCGTCTGTCTGGATGACCTGCGTCTGGTCCGCAGCAAGCCGGGCGTGCGTCGGGTGTTCAATCGGATGCTGGATGGTGTGGATGTTCTTAACAGGAACGCGAGGACCCTGCCGCTGCTTGTTCGGGATCGCCGGATGCGACTGGAAGCTGCCGTGATTGTGGAACTATGCCACATCCTCACCGCTCGCCTGCGTCGTCAGGACCCGCTTCTGGAACGCGTGGCCCTGACAAAAGCAGATGGGGCAAAAGCCCTGTTCCGAGCTCTGCGCTATTTCCCTGCCGCCGGTTGAACCGCAACAGCAGGGGTACCTGGACCAGATCAGGTGTAAATCTGGTCCAGTGCGGTACAGAAGGTCTTCATTTCATCCATGGAGCCGACCGTAATCCGCGAAGCATTCGGCCAGATGGGCCATGAGCGCCCGATCAGAACATTCTGCTTCAGGAAGGCATCCTGAATGGGCTTTGCCGGCTTCTTCCAGTCGATGATGAACATGTTTGCATCAGACGGAATGAAATGAATGCCACGCTTGCGAAGGTGCTGGAACGTCATGTTGCGGGCCGCAATCATCTCCTCCTTGCGGGCCGCGATAGCGGACTTCATGGTGAGGCTCATCGTACCACAGGCCATGGCCGGAACCGGAAGCATCGAGGTGGCGCTTTTCCCATCATAGCGCATCATGCTCTCATGCAGATCAGGTCTGGCGAATGAAAGGCCAAGACGCATCCCCGCCATGGCAAACATCTTCGAGAACGTCCTGAGAACAACGACGTCCTTGTTCTTTGCCACAAGTTCCACGGCACTCGGCGCATTCGAGAAATGGATATAAGCCTCATCCACCAGCACGACCGAACCCTTGGGCTTGTTCTCGACCAGCCATGCGATATCGCGCAGCGGCGTCAGTGTTCCCGTCGGATTGTTGGGGGAGCAGATATAATAAACACCTGCATTGGGATCAGCAGCCAGCATGGACCGGACATCTGTCTTATAGCCGTTTTTCGCTGTCAGCGGCACACGAGCCAGAGGAATTTTCAGCCAGTCTGCAGCGACCCATCCGGCCTCATAGCTCGGGTCAGCCGTCACAAGCCCGCGGGTGGGTGAGCAGAACGTCACGATGGCACGGGCGAGGGGATCAGACGAGCCACACCACGTCATGACATGGGTCTGGGGAAGTCCTTCGACATCGGAAGCGGTCTTGATAAGGTCATCGCGCATATGACCGGTGGGATCATAGCGGTTGCTCTGAAAAACCGAGGATGCGCCAGCCTGTGCAGCTTCCGGGAAGGGACCAGTCCAGCATTCATTGCTACCAAGACGGGTAACGCCCTCGAAATTGATCCCCGACGGAAGAATATCCGCGCGGGCTGAGTTTGTCAGGGCCTTTACGGTCGCACCTGCGGCCAGAAGTGTAGCAATGCGCCCGAAGCTACGCCGGGAATATCCCCGGGCAAGAAGGTCGCTACGGGCGGCGGAAGAGAGGGGACTGGTCATTGTGGGCCATACTCCAGACTAGGGCCGGAACATGTTAATTCCGAAACGTTTTTCCTGTCAAAGCACGGCTGAAGATATTTTCAGTATTCTTTCTGCTGGCCGGGCAGAGGGACGGACGTCGGCTTTCCGGGCGAACCGGCATAAGTCAACAAAAGAACCGTCTGGCCGTCGCCCGTGACGCCACGATGAACATCATTGACTGATTCCGCGAAGGCTTCGCCCTGATGGAACGTCTGCTTTTTGCCGCTCTGCCGATCCTCAATCGTAAGCGTTCCTTCCAGGACATAGCCCGCATTCGGATACGGATGAACATGCCACGGAAGAGCGGAATGCGCAGGAATGGTCAGCTTAATCATGCTGAGCATCGGCCGCGTCGTCGGGTAGTGGTCGTAGGGCGTGCCATTTCAGGCATGATCGTCGGCAAGAAGATGTTCCGCATGCCCGCTGGCCGTTGTGAGAGGCGCTGTCTGGGCAGAGGCGAGGGAAGCGACCAGCACTGCGGCAAGAACGGCGGCGTTTTTTATAGAGAGAACACGCATGACGAAAGACTCCTTTTCAGGTGTTGCCTTTTGGCATCATATTAACACAGGGCGGCCCTTTCGGTTCAGGTCATCTTTGTCTCGCCGGGATTTGGGTCTAGAACCCTGATCTTCTGAAACGAGACAGGGGACAGACATGGTTTTCAGCAGGATGCGCGCTTCTTCAGGTCTTCCCTGCGCGCAGGCCGATCTGGATCATGTCGAAAGGATCGTAACCGCCTCGGGAACGTCCTTTGCCCGCGGAATGCGTATCCTTCCGGCGGACCGCCGTCAGGCGATGTTCGCGGTCTATGCGTTCTGTCGTCAAGTGGACGATATCGCCGATGGCGATGCAGGCGTTACAGATCCGATGGCCGCTCTTCAGGATTGGCATCGTCGCATCGACGGCCTCTATGAAGGGATCGCGACGGATGCACTCGACCGGGTTTTGATCGTGGCGATCCACCGTTACCAGCTTCAGCCTCAGGATTTTCACGACGTCATTGACGGCATGGCCATGGATTGTGGAGCGCCGATCGCCGCACCGGACGAGGCGACGCTGGATCTGTACTGTGATCGTGTGGCGTCGGCTGTCGGGCGCCTGTCGGTCTGCGTGTTCGGAGATTCATCCGACAATGCCCGGCGCGTTGCCTATCATCTGGGGCGCGCGCTTCAGTTGACCAACATCTTGCGCGATATTTCCGAAGATGCGGGCCGCGACCGGCTGTATCTCCCGTCCGAACTCCTGACCCGGTTCGATGTCCCGAAAAATCCGCACGAAGCGCTTTACGCTCACGGTCTGGATCAGGTGGGGCGCATCCTTGCCCAACGTGCACGGGACCATTTCCGGGAAGCGCGGAAGGCCATGCAACTGTGCGACAGCACCGCAATGCGCCCGGCACGCATGATGGCCGCGTCCTACGCGCCCATCCTTTCAGCCCTACAAAAGCGCGGCTGGAAAACGCCCGACATCGCCCCGAAAGTCTCCAAACCTCTGAGACAGCTTCGTACCCTCGCAGCGTATGTGAAGTAACCCATGAGCCACGTCCACATCATCGGCGGTGGTCTGGCAGGCCTCTCCGCCGCAATCGAACTGGCGGCGCAGGCCCGCGTCACCGTTTACGAGTCAGGCCCGGCCTGCGGCGGCCGGGCGCGTTCCTTTCACGACCGCTCCCTCGACGCCCGGATCGATAACGGTAACCACCTGATCCTGTCCTCGAACGATCTGACCTTCCGCTATCTGGACATTATCGGTGCGCGTCATACCCTGACCGGGCCGGGATTACCGATCTTCCCCTATTACGATCTGGAAGACAGCCTCGCCTGGACGCTGCGCCTGTCGAAGGGAAAGCTCCCTTTCTGGGCGCTTCCGGGCGGACGGCGCGTTCCGGGCATGAAGTTATCCGAGCTGGCTTCTCTCGGACGTTTCCTGCGCGCAGGGGACAGAACGACCGTTGAAAGCTGCCTCAGCTCCGGCCAGTTGAGTCGCAGACTGCTGATTCCTTTCGCCATCTCGGTTCTCAATACAGACATCCATACAGGGAGCGCCAAACTCCTTGGCAACGTGATCCGCAAGTCTCTTGCTAAGGGAGGCATGGCCTGCTGCCCGTGGTTTCCGGCCGTCGGTCTGTCCGAAACCCTGATTGACCCGGCCGTCGCCTATCTCAAACGCTTTCATGCCGACGTGCGCACAGGCGTCCGTGTGAGCGCTGTCGAACAGCAGAACGGTCGCGCCACGGCATTGGAAACCGGGGAAGGGCGAGTGGAACTCGGCCCTGAAGATCAGGTCATTCTGGCCGTTCCGGGACCGGTGGCACAGTCCCTGCTGCCCGGACTGACAGCGCCTGACGCCTTTGAAAGCATTGCCAACGCGCATTTCCGTCTTCCTGAGAAAGTTCAGGCCCGGGGCGTCGTGGCGCAGGCCGGCTTCGTAGGACTGGTCGGGGGTATTTCGGAATGGATTTTCCTGAAGGGGGATATCCTCTCCGTGACAGTCAGCGCGGCCAACCGATACGCAGATCGTAGCAACAGCGAACTTTTGGCCACGATCTGGTCAGAAATTCGACGCGCGCTCGATCCCGTTCTGTCGCAGCCACTGCCAGTCGCCATCCCACCGTCGCGTCTGGTTTGGGAAAAACGGGCGACGTTTGCTGCAACGCCCGAACAGAACCTCCTGCGTCCGGGAGCCAGAACCGATCTTGTCAATCTGGCACTGGCCGGAGACTGGACGGAGACCGGACTGCCCTCCACGATCGAAGGCTCCATTCAGTCCGGACTTCAGGCCGTCTCCGCGCTGGGCTTCCGCTCCGCCGTAGAGAACACAGGATCGTGATGAGCGATCATTCTGTCATGATTGTAACACAGCTCCCGCCTTTGAGGACTGCCTGCGTCGGAAGAGCCGAACAATGCTGATCTATTCTGATATTCTGGAAAAGGAGGATCGCGTGAGCGAAACCTTGTCCCGTCAATCGGTCGAACCCGATGAGATCAACCATGCCATCGAAGGCGCACAGGACGCGCTGGGCGGGAAACAGAAATCAGACGGTCACTGGGTTTACGAACTCGAAGCCGACGCGACCATCCCAGCAGAATATGTCCTGCTCGAACACTATCTCGACCGGATCGACCCGGAAAAACAGGCCAAGATCGGCGTCTATCTGCGTCGGATTCAGGGCGATCATGGGGGGTGGCCGCTTTATCATGATGGCGGCTTTGATCTGTCGGCGAGCGTAAAGGCTTACTTCGCCCTCAAGGCGATCGGGGATGACATCAATGCGCCCCACATGCGTATTGCCCGGGAGGCCATTCTCGATCACGGCGGGGCCGCACGAACCAACGTGTTTACGCGGATCCAGCTTGCCCTGTTCGGGGAAGTCCCCTGGAATGCAACGCCCGTGATGCCCGTTGAGCTGATGCTCCTGCCACGCAAGGCGTTCTTCTCGGTCTGGAACATGTCCTACTGGTCCCGCGCCGTGATCGCACCGCTTCTGGTCCTCAATGCACTCCGCCCCAAAGCGATCAATCCGCATGGCATCCATGTGCAGGAACTGTTCGTCAAGCCGCCCTCCGAAGTCACGGACTGGATCCGTGGCCCGTACCGCTCGGTCTGGGGACGCTTTTTTAAGCATCTTGATTCTGCCCTGCGCCCCGTCCTGCCGCTCATTCCACAGAGCGTGCATAAAAAAGCCCTGAAAGCCGCCAGCGATTTCATCGAGCCGCGTCTGAGCCGCGGAGGGCTGGGTGTCATTTATCCCGCGATGGCGAATGTCGTGATGATGTATCGCGCGCAGGGCGTCCCCGATAGCGACCCACGCGCCCAGACCGCATGGGAAGCCGTGCAGGACCTGCTGGTGGATCATGGCGATGAAATCTATTGCCAGCCCTGCGTCTCGCCCGTCTGGGATACCGGTCTGTCCGGTCTTGCGATGATCGAAGCTGCTTCCGGCCCCGCTGGCACCAAGCATGAAGAAACGCTCGCTTCCCTGAAAAAGAGCGCCGAATGGCTTCGGGAGCGCCAGATCCTGAACGTCAAGGGCGACTGGGCCATTAACACACCGGACCTGCGCCCCGGTGGCTGGGCGTTCCAGTACGAGAACGACTACTACCCGGACGTCGATGATACCGCCGTCGTCGGCATGCTGCTGCATCGTGTTGATCCCGAAGGCAGCCGTGAGGCGATCGCGCGTGCTCGGGAATGGATCATCGGCATGCAGAGCACCAATGGTGGCTGGGGTGCCTTCGATATCGACAACGATCTCGAACTGCTCAACCACATCCCGTTCTCTGATCATGGCGCGCTTCTGGACCCGCCGACGGCCGACGTTTCGGCCCGCTGCATTTCCTTTCTGGCCCAGCTTGGCGATCCAGACGACCGTCCTGTCATTCTCAAGGCACTGGAGTATCTGCGCTCCGAGCAGGAGCCGGAAGGCTGCTGGTTTGGTCGTTGGGGCACCAACTACATCTATGGCACCTGGTCTGTCCTGTGCGCGCTGAACATCGCTGGTGTGCCGCATGACGATCCGATGGTTCTGCGCGCTGTAAACTGGCTCGAAAGCGTCCAGCGTCCTGACGGCGGCTGGGGTGAAGACTGTGCGACCTATGAAGGCGGCACGGCGGGCGAATACAACAAGAGCCTGCCCTCCCAGACGGCCTGGGCTGTTCTGGCCCTCATGGCCGTCGGGCGCCGCGAGAGCGACGCCGTCAAGCGCGGCATTGCGTATCTGGTCACTCAACAGAACGACAAGGGGGAGTGGCAGGAAGACGCCTATAATGCCGTTGGTTTCCCGAAAGTCTTTTACCTGCGCTACCACGGCTATAAGCAGTTCTTCCCGCTGACCGCACTGGCCCGCTATCGCAACCTTGGCGCAAGCAACAGTGGCAAGGTGGAGTACGGGTTCTGATGCTGGGCATTCTCGCAGGGCTGAAACAGGAAGCCCGTCTGCTCCGGCGCTTTCTGCCGGATGCCCCCCTTGCCCTGAGTCATGCGACGCCTGAGGGCGCACGACAGGGCGTGGAGCGCCTGTTTCGCGCGGGCGTTACAGAACTCCTGTCTTTCGGCTGTGCGGGAAGTCTTTCGCCAGAAGCGCCTCCCAGTACGGTCATCGTGGCCGATCATGTGCATCATGAGAACCGGAATATTCCCTGCGATCCCGCTCTGAGCCAAATGTTTGGCTCTGCCTTCGCACGCCGGGGCGGCATTCTGCATAGCGATGCGTTGGTTGAATTCGCCTCTGAAAAGGCACGCTATTTTACCGAAACGCACTGTCTTGCAGTGGATATGGAAAGCGGCGTCGTGGCGCAGAGTGGCGTCCCTTTTGCTGTCCTCAGGGTTGTTTGCGACGATGCCACACAGGACCTGCCTCATGCTGTGAAGACCAGCGTGAAGGACGGTGCGGTATATATCCCCGGACTGATCGGCTCGCTTGTCCGGCACCCGTTGCAGATCGGCGGTTTGATCCGCCTCGGCAAAGAAGCTGCCCTCGCGCAGCGCGCGATGGCGTCATTTCTTCAGGCCAATCTGCCGCAGACCTGAAAAGACCTTCGCTCCAGCGAACGTGGCCGTAACTCCCGCGGGAACGAGCCAGGGAAAAGCAATGGCATGTCCTTCGATCCTGACGAAGGACATGAGACCCAGCGCGCCAACAGCCGAGACAAAGCCGAAAATTGCCGCCTTCTCATCCCGCGAACGGCCGATCATCGCCAGCAGGAATACCCCAAGCGTCGCACCATAACTGTAGGATGCGATGGAAAGTCCAAAAACGACAGCCGATCCATTGGGCCGTGAAAACAGCAGCGCGGTCAGTACAAGAAGGCCGGCCCAGATAACCGTCAGACCCCGCAGGGAAAATTTCGCGCGCGACAGGAAATCGGCCTTGGTCGCCGCCGCCATGGCATTCATCGCGCTCGACAAAGATCCCATGGTCGCCGCCAGAATACCCGCAACCAGCAAACCACTCAAAACAGGAGGCAGCGTCAGGATAAACTGCGGAAACAGAGCGTCCGGCCTCGCACCCTGACCCGGCATGAGATCACGCAGCGCAACCCCGATGCATGACAGCAGAGCGAACAGCAGCCCCACGATAAAGACACTGCCGATCATCGCCGCCCGCGCGCCGTTGAGTGTTTTTGCTGCAAGACAGCGTTGCAGCATCAACTGATCCGTTCCATGCGATGCCAGAGCCAGAATAGCGCCCCCGATCACCGCGCCAGCTATGGAAAACGGATCCGTAAAAGGCGGCATCCCATGGCTGAAAACAGGTGCCAAGTGAAAGGGTGCCAAGCCTGCGCGAGACCAGATCACAGCCAGACAGGCGATGCTTCCGCCCAGATAAAGTCCCAACTGGAGGCTGTCAGACCAGACAACCGCCCTCAACCCACCTGCCACGGTATAAGCCAGCGTCAACAAAACAATCAGAACTAACAGAAGCAGATCCGGGACGGCGTAGCCCATGCTGACAAACAGCATCGATACGGGAATCATCCCGGCGTAAAGTCGAACACCTTCGGCGACGAGACGGGTTGCAAGGAATGTTCCTGAAAGAATTTTCTGAAGTTTCGTGCCAAATCTCTGACCGATATAGCGATAGATCGACGTTGCACCGCGTTCGTGCAACGGCAGGAACCAGAGCGCAACCGCGATACGCCCGACGAGATAACCCGCGGCCAGACCAACGAAAACATATCCTTTAAGGTAAGCAACCCCCGGAACACTGACGATAGTCAGGGTAGATGTTTCGGTTGCGACAAGGGATAGACAGATCGCCCAGGGAGGAAGATCCTTACGCGGCTGGCGGGCCAGCGTAATCGAAATAACAGGTAGCAGGCAGAGATACAGGAGAATAACGAGAAAACTTACAGTCATTGAGAGTTATTACTTTTCCGGAATGGTGTTCCTGTAAGAAAAGGGAGGCAAATACCTCCCTTTTCTTCTTCTCATTTTTAGCCCGTCAGGAAGGATTGGTCAGGCGTTCAGGCCGAAACCCTGTTGCCACGACGTAAAGCTCACTTGATTCCTTGCGGGACGCAGGCGGTTTAACGTGCCTGACGCTGGCAAATGCGGTTTTCATCGTCGCCAGCATGTCTTTTTCCGAACCGCCCTGAAAAACCTTGGCGATAAAGCTGCCACCTTCGGCCAGAACCTGAAACGCAAAATCCAGTGCGCCCTCAGCAAGACCCATGATCCGCATATGGTCGGTTGCGGCGTGCCCTGTCGTATTGGGCGCCATGTCGGACATGACCAGATCAGCAGGACCGCCCAGCATCTCTTTCAACCGATCAGGCATCTCGGGATCGGTAAAGTCTCCCTCAATAATCTCTGCTCCGGCAACAGGATCAACCGGAAGCAGATCAAGCCCGACAACATGCTTTGCCCCCCGCTTGACCGCAACCTGCGTCCAGCCGCCCGGAGCAGCACCCAGATCAATGATGCGGGTCCCTTCTTCAATCAGCTTGAAGCGATCGTCGATCTCAATCAGCTTAAAAGCCGCACGAGACCGCCAACCCTGCTTGCGGGCCGCCGCGACATACGGATCGTTGAGCTGACGGTTGAGCCAGCGTTGCTGGGCCGTCGTGCGTCCACGCGCTGTTTTGAGCGAAACGGTCTTGTTGCGGGCCGTTTTTGACGTTGCGGAATCACGTGTTGCGTCGTTTTCACCGGGATTGGAAGCACTTTTCAGAGCCTTTCCCGGAATACGCTTCGGTCCCGTATCCTTACTGGAACCGGAACGGGATCTTGGCGACTTCATAGTGTGGCATATGTCCCGAATGGGCCCCTTGAACGGGGCGTGGCATGACGACTGGTCGTGTGGCGCCCCTTGCCGGAACGCTGACCATGATCGCGGGCCATACGCAGCAACATCCCATCGCGCAACCCCCGGTCTGCAATCGTGACGTCTTCGACCGGCCATAAACGATGGATGGCTTCGAAGATTGCGCAGCCCGGCAAGACGAACTTCATACGCTCAGATCCCACGCAGGGATGATCCGCCAGTTCTTCATTGTTGAGACACCGCAGACTTCCAATAGCATCCACCATGCTCGACCCCGGAAGCGTCAGTCCATCAATCGCCGCACGATTATAGCGGGGCAGGGAGAGGGCCACTCCGGCCAGCGTCGTTACGGTTCCAGACGTCCCGATCAGACGTGTCTTTCCGTGTGTAACCTCACGCCGGATGCGATGTACGTTCTCAAAGCCATTCAGATACTCCTGAACATGGCTGACCATCGTCTCATAAGAAGGGCCATGACCTTCACCAAACATTTCCTGAAGCGTAATCACGCCTACAGGAACGCTCGTCGTGCCAATGAGTGTCTGCGTCTCCCGTTCGGGGTCAATCCGCACCCATGCGACTTCGGTAGACCCACCACCGATATCGAAAAGAACGCCCCGATCGGCGCGAACAGGTCGATGTTCCGGCTGACGGAAAAGGGGAGAACAACTCTCAAGAGCCAGCTCTGCCTCTTCGCGGGCCGTGATGATGTCGATTGTCAGACCCGTCTCGTGCTGTACACGCGCCAGAAACTCGCGGCCATTGGCAGCCTGACGACAGGCTTCCGTCGCAACCGCACGAACATGAACCAGCGGCCATTGCTTCATACGCTCCGCACAGACGCGGAGGGCGTCGAGCGCGCGCTTCATGGACTCTTCGGCAAGCCGCCCGCTGGCACGCAGACCTTCACCAAGCCGGACAGAGCGGTTGAAACTGTCAACGACACGAAAACCGGTTGGCGTTCCCGCAGCAATCATGAGGCGGCAGTTATTGGTGCCAAGATCAATGGCGCCAAAGAACGGACCCGTACGTCTTGCAGACGCATGAACAGGCATCGGGCCTGACAGGTTGTGATCCGTTCCGTACCTCATCATGTGTTTCGGCTCCCGCTTGCCCGTGATCTGGGACCTTGGAAATGCAGCATGGGGCGCGGGGGACCCTGCTCGCAAGAAAAATATGTGTTTTTTCAAAAAAATGTCCTGATCGCTCTTGCGCCCCACGGGGTCGGTTGATAAACACCCTCTCACCGCTTGGGAGATAGTTTAGCGGTAGAACTACCGGCTCTGACCCGGTCAGCCCTGGTTCGAATCCAGGTCTCCCAGCCAAGAAAATCCTTAGAAAATACCGCAAAAAAGAGACTTCCCCTCGGGGGGCAAAGTGCTCTATGAGGACCCGCCAACGGCCGGTCGGCCTTCTGGCCTCCGGTTCACACACATCGCGTCTTTCACGACGCATGACGTAACGGGGGCACGCGGCTCATGACTTCATCTTCCCACACAACAAATCTGAATGAGCGCATCCGCGAGGCGCTGGCTTTCGACGATGTTCTCGTCGAACCGGCAGAATCGTCGATCCTTCCAGCCCAGACCTCGACGCGCGCACGCCTGACACGCTCCATCGAGCTGAACATCCCCCTGATGTCTTCCGCAATGGACACCGTGACTGAAGACGGCATGGCCATTGCCATGGCGCAGCAGGGCGGCATGGGCGTTATTCACAAGAACCTCTCGATTGAAGAGCAGGCCGAGCAGGTCCGTCGCGTCAAGCGCTTCGAATCAGGTATGGTCGTCAATCCCGTCACGGTCGGCCCCGATCAGACGCTGGCAGAAGTTCAGGCCATCATGGCGCGTCACGGCGTCTCCGGCCTTCCGGTTATTGAAGACGGTAGTGGCGTTCTGGTCGGCATCCTGACCAACCGCGACATGCGCTTTACGACCGATCCGAACACTCGCGTCCGTGACCTGATGACGCACGAGAACCTCGTAACCGTCCTTAACGGTGCCGCACCGGACGAGGCACGCACGCTTCTGCACCGTCACCGCATCGAAAAACTGCTGGTGGTTGACGAAGCACAGCGCTGCATCGGCCTGATCACTGTCAAGGACATGGACAAGGCCATCGCGCACCCGCTGGCCATCAAGGACTCCCAGGGCCGTCTGCGCTGTGCCGCCGCCGTAGGCGTCGGGGAAGACGGGTTCCGTCGCGCTGCAGCTCTTGCTGAAGCCGGCGTGGACGTTATTGTCGTGGATACGGCCCACGGCCATTCACACGGCGTTCTGAGTGCCGTCGAAACCCTCAAGAGCCGTCACGGTGGACTTCAGGTCATCGCCGGCAACGTCGCCACCCCACAGGCCGCGCGCGCCCTGATCGCCGCAGGTGCCGACTGCGTGAAGATTGGTATTGGACCTGGCTCCATCTGCACCACGCGCGTCGTGGCCGGTGTGGGCGTTCCGCAGTTTTCGGCCGTTATGGAAACAGCCGCAGCCTGTCATGAACTGGATATCCCCGCTATCGCGGATGGCGGCGTCCGGACATCGGGCGATATCGTGAAGGCTCTGGGTGCAGGCGCTGATGTGGTTATGGTCGGCTCGCTGCTGGCTGGCACGGATGAGAGCCCGGGCGAGACGTTCCTGTATCAGGGACGCTCCTATAAGGCCTATCGCGGCATGGGATCGCTGGGTGCCATGGCCCGCGGTTCCGCAGACCGGTATTTTCAGGCGGAAGTCCGCGATACTCTCAAACTGGTCCCGGAAGGCATTGAAGGTCAGGTTCCCTACAAGGGGGGCATGTCCGCCGTCATTCACCAGCTCGTCGGTGGTCTGAAAGCAGGGATGGGTTACACGGGATCGGCCACCATTGCCGATCTTCAGGTCCGCACCATGTTCCGTCGCATCACGAATGCAGGTCTGCGTGAGAGCCATGTCCATGACGTAACGATCACTCGCGAAGCCCCGAACTACCGCCGGGACTGAACGTCCCTGCATCAAAGTCTCTCGCATTGAGAGGCTAAACGGGCTACGGGGGCGCTATGACCCCCGCAGCCCGTCTTTCAGGCGCCATCGATCTGCTCTGTGCGATCCAGAATGCGCCCCGCCGTCCCGCCGACGCCACAGCCAACGCCTTTTTTCGCGAACGCCGTTATATTGGCGGCGGCGACCGTCGGGCCATTTCCACGATCGTCTGGGATGTCCTGCGTGGCTGGCGGCGGCTGCAGTGGAATCTCAGGGATATTTCCGGTGATATCTCCCCTCGGCTCATCTGCGCGGCCTCTCTGCTCCTTGGCGGAGAAACGATGGACAATGTCCGTCAGCTTTTTTCCGGAGAGCGTTACGCGCAAAAGCCCCTGACGTCCCGTGAGGATATCGCGCTCAAGGGCCTGGAAGGAAAAGAACTTTCCACTCAGAAGCAGCCGCTGGCCGTGCGCCTGGAATACCCGGACTGGCTGGAAAGTGGTCTTCGCGAAACCTTCGGCAACCGCCTGCCTGACGAGATGGAGGCCATGCTGGGTACGCCGACGCTCGACCTGCGGGTCAATCTGCTGAAGGGAACCCGCGAGCAGGCCGTCCGGGAACTTCGCCGCGAATCGCTTCCGGCAGAGATGACGAAGCTGTCCCCGTGGGGTCTGCGTCTCGATGGGCGCCATCCTGTCACGGCAACGCAGGCTTTCAAAGACGGTCTGGTTGAGATTCAGGATGAAGGTAGCCAGCTTGTGGTCGCGGCCGCCGATGCACGTGGTGAGCACCGGGTTCTGGATTATTGCGCCGGGGCAGGCGGCAAGACGCTGGCACTGGCGATGACCATGGAAAACCGCGGACATATCGTAGCCTGTGACGTGCATGAAAAACGTCTGGACGGAGCGGTCAAGCGGCTGCGTCGTGCAGGTGTTCATAACGTAGAACGGCATCTGCTGGTGTCCGGAGACAAATGGGCGAAGCGTCGGGCTGGAAGCTTTGATCGTGTGCTTGTCGATGCGCCTTGCTCGGGAACCGGGACATGGCGACGTAACCCGGATGCACGTCTGCGCCTGACACCCGAAGACATTCAGGAACTCGTCATCAAACAGGCGCAGATCCTTGATCGTGCGGCATCTTTGGTGAAGCCAGGTGGACGTATGATCTATGCGACGTGCTCGCTTCTGGCCTGTGAGAACGGCCAGCAGATCGACGCCTTCCTCAAGCGTCGCGATGACTTCAGACGCCTACCGAAAGAGCAGATGTCCGAACTTCTGCCTGCCGAGTTGCGAAACAAGGCGCAGTTCTCGCTGACGCCATTGCGGGATGGCACGGATGGATTCTTCGCCTGCGCTCTCGAACGCGTCGTGACTGAAGCAAAGACACAAGAGGAAGACGTGGCCGTTACGGTCCCGGTGACAGAAGATCCTTCCACATAACAAGCGCGTCCACATATCCTTCCGAAGGGTGATCGAAGGCGCCCGGCAGCGTTCCGATCACCCGAAACCCCAGTGATGTCCACAACTCTACGGCGCGCAAATTGGTGCTGACGACGAAATTGAACTGCATGGCGCGAAAGCCGAGTTTCGTCGCTTCAGCAAGTGCCTCTTCGGCCATTGCCCGACCTGCACCGAAACCGGGACGTGCAACGAATCCCGCATTGGCGATGTGACTTCCACCGCCTTTCTGGTTGGCCTGAAGATAGAATGTGCCCACGATCTCATGATCGTGGGTCTGGGCGACATAAACGCGGTGCTCAACAGCCATCCAGTATGCCAGAGCCTGCTGTCGCCCCCAGTGTCGGGGCAGTGCGTAAGTTTCGCCTTTACGCAATACAGGAGAAAGCAGACGCCAGATTCCCTCCCGATCCAGAGACTGAGCGGGACGAATCAGAAGGTTGCTTCCGGTTTGAGCTGAAGACGATGGCATAACAGGGCTTTCTTCCATGTTTTAGGTGCGCGACGGCATTTGAGGTATGATACCGCTTCGTATCCATCATGCGGAGCCCGTGCCGAATATCCATGCAGTATGACATTCTTATCGGCATTGCCTCGACTTTTGGCGCAGGAATGCTGGCCCAGTGGGTCGCCTGGCGCTTTCGGCTTCCGGCCATTGTCCTTCTCTTCTCGCTGGGTCTGATTTTCGGGCCGGGGCTGGGCATTCTTCATCCTTCCGAAACGATGGGATGGATGTTCCGACCATTGGTGTCACTACTTGTGGCGCTTGTCGTGTTCGAAGGCGGCATGGCGCTCGATTTCCGCCAGTTGCGCGAAGCCGGGGAGGGTGTCGCACGCCTGACGATGCTCGCGCTACCCATCAACTGGGTTCTGGGCTCTCTGGCCGCGCATTATGTCGCGCATCTGGAATGGGGCACGTCCATGCTGTTCGGGGCGATCGTCGTCGTGACGGGCCCGACAGTCGTGTTGCCGCTTCTGCGAAGTGCCAAACTGCAACCGCGTGTGGCGGCGTTCCTGCGGTGGGAAGCTATCGTCAACGATCCGCTAGGCGCCATTCTGGCCGCAGTCGTGCTTCAGCTCATGCTGCTGCATGCGGACGTTCATGCAGGCGTCTTCTTCACCCACACACTGCCCGATCTGCTGGGCGCGATTGCCGTCGCGCTCTCTGCAGGCATCCTGCCAGCCTATCTGATCCGGTATCTGTTCACACGCGACCTGATGCCGGAAATTCTCAAAACGCCCATGTTGATCTCGATGGCATTGGTGATCTTCGCGCTATGCAATCTGGAAATGAGCGGCGCAGGACTGATGGCGGTCACGATCTTCGGCATGGCTCTGGCCAATCTTCATATTCCGGGCGTGACAGAGCTCCGGCGTATGAAGGAGTCGCTGGTGGTTCTGGTCGTATCGGTGCTGTTCATCATGCTGACAGCCGATCTGCAGCGAAATGTTCTGGCGCAGCTCTCGATTCCGATTTTCGCACTGACGGTAGTGGTTTTATTTGTAGTGCGTCCGCTGGGTATTTTCCTTTCAACTCTGGGGACAAGCATGCCCTGGAAGGAAAAGCTGTTTGTCGGCTGGATTGCGCCACGCGGTATTGTCGCAGCTGCTGTGGCGGGTGAGGCGGGTGTCAGTCTGAAGGAAGCGGGCTATCATTCTGCGGATCTGATCATGCCCGCTGTATTCGCCGTGATTGCCGTTACGATGATCCTGCATGGTTTTTCACTTGGCCCGATTGCGCGCCGCCTCAAACTCACACTCTCCAATGATCCGGCCATCGCAATTCTGGGATCAAGCGGATGGTCCATCAACTTTGCGTCCTGTCTGCGCAAGGCAGGGGTGCCGGTTTTGCTGGTCGATAACCGCTCCAGCGCACTTCTGCCCGCTACCCGCCAGGACATTCCGGTACTGCGCGCAGAACTCCTGTCACAACACGGACAGGAATCCCTTGAGGAGCGCCCTGCCGACTATCTGATCGCAACAACAGCTGACGGCATTTATAACGGTATGGTCTGCGGGCATCTGGCCCCGACCATGGGACGGCAGCGCGTCTACCAGATCAGCCCAGGGGTGGCGCGGCTCGACTTCTATCACGGTCTGTCACGCGATGCGCGCGGCAAGGTTCTGGGCGAGCCGGCGTGGAATTATACGCTGTTCGATACGCTATTCGATCAAGGCTGGCGTTTCAGCGCCACAGAAGCAACCGAAGAGAGCGCCTCAATGTTCGGAAATGACGAAAACAGGCTTGATATTCTCGTCGTGCGCCGTGACGGAGGCATCCTGATCCGTTCAGCTGAAGACAATGACAAAGCCGTACCCCAACCAGGAGATTACAAGATCTCCATGGTTCCGCCGGATGTCGAATAAATATGAAGAGACCAAAGTAATATTCTGTCATGACGGCCATAAATTGAAGATACATCTCAAAAATGACGTCTGATTTTTTACAATAGAATTTCCTCTTTTTCCTCTTCCCTTGCCCGCATGGCGCCGCCATCATACAGAAAACGGAGAACTCGCATGGACGTACAGACTTGCGTTTGTTACTGCACTGATCGATCATATCTTTTTCCAACTCTCGTCAGTGCACTTCAGGCGCGCGCTCATGCGGCATCACACATTGCAGACATTATTATTGTCTGCTTTGACGTCGATGCAGAGACAATTTCCGTCGCTCAATCAATATGCAATAAAAATAATATCATTCTCTTCTCAAGATCTGGAAAAGACATAGATGGCGCGCCAGCTATGCTTGGAAGACTGTATCTGGATGAAATTTTACTTGAAAATTATAAAAATATCCTTTATGTCGATGGCGACACGCAGATCAAATCGTCGCTGAACGAATTTCTGGCCTGCGTACCGCCTGAAGGACGCTTTTTCGCTTCAGCCGATCCTATGGTTTTCCTGCTTGAAGATCAGTCAAAAGAAGGAGAGTCAGTCCGGAAGCATTTTCAGGAAATCGGCCTCAATCCTGAGCAATCCAGGCAATATTTCAATACAGGAGTGCTCTACTTCAATCGCTCAGCCTGGGCTGTTATTGCGGAGAAGGCACGGACAATCATTCGGTCTCAGAACACGATGTCCAGATTCCCGGATCAGGACATTCTCAATATTGTTGGCATTGAGCGTGCGCTGCCGATGTCGCTATCGTGGAATTTTCCCGTTTTCCTGTACAATGCCAGGCTTGAAAGCACGATTCAGCCAAAAATTGTCCACTATATGTCTCAGCCAAAGCCATGGGACGGGGTTTTTCAGCCGTGGCAGGCAGGGGATTATGCTCCATACTCGGCATTCGTTGCAGCTTATCCCGAAATTTCCGGACTATGGAAAAGAAGTTCGCTCCTTCGAAAATTACGATATTTCGCGCAGCAGCATTACAAACGTTTCTGCGAGACCCGGAAATGGGGGCATGGTGCTGTGCATGCCCTTGTTCTGGACTACGAATCCAAATGCCGTAATGACGCGAAACAGGCCTAACGAATATAATTTCAATAGGGTCCTCAGGACGGCTCTTCCACTGTGATATGCGATAAACCGGCTTCAAGAAGCGCACGGAGGTCCTTTTCCTCAACGGCAATACAGCCCTCCGTGTATCCACTGGCAGGCGGTAGGTGCAGGAAGATCGCCGATCCGCATCCCGACTTGGCTGGCGCATCATTCCACCCCAGAACGATGCAGAGATCGTAAACATGATCGTCACGCCACAGATTTTCGCATGAGACCGGGTGAGGAAGCGTTACGGCGCGATTATAATCAGAATGCGCGGGATCGTCGCACCAGCCATCATTAGGGGCGATAGGCTCGATGGGGAGCGCTGCTGTACAGGCCGGACGCGATAGACGGTCCGCACGGTAGAAAACGCGCCGCAGTGGCAGTTCCCCGACGGGGGTACGAAGGTCTCCTTCCCTTTTGTCAAGAGACAGGCCGCGTTGTCCGATCAAAGCCGGAATGATTTTCCCCTGAAAGTGAAGAAAAGCGCGGTCTCCAGCGGTTCTCAAAATAGCTTTAGCCATAATGCTGTTTCCTTTTTCAGCTGTACTTGCCATAGTCTGATGCGAAAGCATGCTGCTTTCTTCCCGTTTGCCGGGAATGGTAAGTCCGGATGTGCAAGTTACGAACACCGAATTTTTGCGGATGTGTCGTTTCTTCCGTCACGAGAGAACGAGACAGGTTATTATGGCAGGTCCCCGCCCCATCCTGGTTGTTGACGATGATGATACGCTCCGTCGTCTTCTGGCGGAGCAGCTTCAGCACGGCGGCGAACTGGAAGCGGTTGAGGCGACGTCCGTTGCCGCAGCACGCGAACTCCTCGCCAAGCCTGGTGCCCGATATGACGCCATGTTGCTGGACATTACCCTTCCCGATGGCGATGGGCGCGATTTCTGCGCCGAACTGCGGCGCGCGGGCGTCCGCATGCCGATCATCATCCTGACCGGCTCCGACGACGAACATGACGTGGTACGCGGCCTTGATGCAGGCGCCAACGACTACGTTGCCAAACCTTTCCGGATCGGTGAGCTTCTGGCCCGTCTGCGTGCCCAGTTGCGGATTTTCGAGAATAGCGAAGACGCCGTATTTGAAATCGGCCCTTATGCGTTCCGCCCGTCCGCAAAACTGCTGGTCGAAACTGCCCGCAACCGCCGGATTCGTCTGACGGAGAAGGAAGCAGCGATCCTGAAATATCTCTATCGTGCAGGTCAGCGTCCGGTGGCGCGCCAGGTTCTTCTGAACGAAGTCTGGGGTTATAATGCCGCCGTCACCACCCATACGCTTGAGACGCATATCTATCGCCTGCGTCAGAAAATCGAGCCCGATCCAACACGCACGTCGCTTCTGATTACAGAAGGCGGCGGATACCGTCTTGATCCTGAAGGACGTGGCGTTATTGGCTCCGATAGCCTGTCAGCCTGAAGGCTGACAGGGGCGGGTGAGGGGTCAGGCTGGATCGAAGTCCAGCACGACCGGGACGTGATCAGAGGGGCTGTCCCAGTCCCTCACGTCCTGTAAAACTCTGATATCCCGCAAGCCCGGCATAAGATCGGGCGTCATCCAGATATGATCCAGCCGTCGCCCGCGGTTGGATTTTTTCCAGTCCTTGTTGCGGTATGACCACCATGTGTAGAGCTTTTCCGGCTCCGGTGTGATCTTCCGCATGGCATCCTGAAATCCTGTCGCCATCCATGCCTTCAGACGTTCGATTTCGGGCGGTGTGTGGCTAACGATTTTCAGGAGCTGTTTGTGGCTCCAGACGTCATGTTCCAACGGCGCGATATTGAGGTCTCCGACCAGAATGCTGCGGGCAGGGGGCGTACTGGTGAACCAGCCTGTGGCTTCATCCACAAAAGCGAGTTTGTGGGCGAATTTTTCATTTTCCACCGGGTCGGGAATATCGCCACCTGCCGGCACATAAAAATTATGCAGCAGGATCGGACCGGCCGGGGTCGCAATGCTGGCTGCCACATGTCGGCAATCGGAACGGGTACACCAGTCGGGCGTACCCGCCACGCTTTGCAGCGGGTATCGCGACAGAATCGCCACACCATTATAGCCCTTCATGCCCTTATAGACCTGATGGGGCAGCCCCATTTCAGCCAGAGCCTGAGCGGGAAAGAGCAGATCCGGGACTTTCGTTTCCTGTAGACAGACGATGTCCGGATTTTCCTGTTCGACGATCTGCTTCAGCAGAGGCAGTCTGAGTCGAAGGGAATTGATGTTCCAGGTGATGAGACGCATGACGACTGGATCGACCGGATCAGGCGTTTTGACAAGCACCCTCTTGCACACAAAGCCTTCCCGTCCGATCTAGAACGAACCATGACTGATCTGCACAACACGCTCCTGACGCTTGATTCCCATATCGATATTCCCTGGCCGGACCGGCAGGATGCTTGGGCGGAAGATACGCCGAGGCAGGTGAATGTCCCCAAGACACGCAAAGGTGGTCTGAAAGCCGTGTGCCTTGCGGCCTATATTCCGCAGGGTTCGCGTGATGAGGTGGGACATGCCGAAGCCTGGGAGCGGGTTCAGGGCATGCTGGACGTCATTTCCGGGATCGAAGGACGTCAGGGCGATCACAGCGCACGCGTCTGCCGGACGGCTGAGGATGTGCGTGCGGCCTATGAAGCAGGGGACCTTGCCGTCATTCCGGCGATCGAAAACGGCCATGGGCTGGGTGGTCAGCCAGAGCGTATCGCGGAACTCGCTCGTCGCTATGGTGTGCGCTACATGACGCTGACCCATAACGGGCATAATGCGCTCGCGGATGCGGCCATTCCGCGCAAGGATTTGGCGGATAGCGAAACGCTTCACGACGGACTGTCAGATCTCGGGCGTGAGGCAATCGCACACATGAACCGCTCCGGCGTTCTGGTGGACGTCTCCCATACCGCAAAATCGACCATGATGCAGGCCAGTGAAGTCTCCACCACGCCGGTTTTCGCGAGCCACTCCTGTGCCCGTGCTCTGTGCGATCACCCGCGCAATCTGGACGATGAACAGCTTGATCGCCTGAAGGAAACTGGGGGCCTGATTCAGGTGACGGCTATGGGGTCATTCCTGAAGAAAGGTGGCGGCGGGACGGTCGAAGACCTAGTGCGCCACGTTTCGTATATTGCGAACCGGATCGGTGTCGAACATGTAGGCATCTCCTCGGACTTCGATGGCGGCGGCGGCATTCCGGGCTGGAAAGATGCAACCGAAACCGCGAATGTGACGTATGCCCTTCAGGCGGCCGGATTCAGTAATGCGGACATTTCTGCCATCTGGGGTGGCAACATGCTGCGCCTTCTGGAGACGGCTGAAAAAGCCGCAACGGCACCCTGAAACCACCATTGAAAACCCGCTTCGACAGACCGAAAAAGAACAGAACATGATCATGGTAGGCAAAACAGACGCCGCTTCGTCCACCATGATCTGTTGAGGCCCTCGCAAGCCTCCTGTCGATCCTTTCCTCCCTTCCAAAAATGCTTCTTGGAAGGGAGGAAGAAAGTAAGAAGTGACTGTTTTCAACAACTTACAAAATATGATTAAAAATTAGGCAATCTGAAGGCAGGTCTGGCAAACCGTGGCTTTCATGATTCTGTCACAGACCAGCCCACAGACTTTTCCACAGGTTCAGTGGATGACTGAAGAAGCCCGATGACCGACCTTCCTCCCCAGAACTCCGACCGGCC
>Ga0157363_1000337_pt1 | contig 35522 bp, 21 predicted proteins | sample AttsexASBM1_FD_111477 | JGI IMG/M metagenome (GOLD analysis project Ga0157363, IMG submission 111477) | Fungus gardens microbial communities from leaf cutter ant in Ribeirão Preto, State of São Paulo, Brazil - Atta sexdens ASBM1 | ecosystem: Host-associated > Fungi > Mycelium > Unclassified ... | reverse complement strand
ATTTTCTTTTATATATTTTATATATATGTGTGTGTGTGTGTGTGTGTGTGTGTGTGTGTGTGTGTGTGTGTGTGTGTGGGTGGGTGTGTGTGTGTGTGTTTGTGTGTGTGTGTGTGTGTGTGTTTGTGTTTGTGGGTGGGTAGGTGGTGTGTGTATATGTGTGTGTATATATACATTGTATGTATTATAGGAAACTAATAACATTTACCAACTATTTCTCAAACAGTATATCGAGTTTAAATGAAACATACACTGAGAAAAATGGTCTGGTTGGATTAAATAGTAATTCTGATGAAAAACAGACGAATCAGAATTTTCTAGTTAAGTTTATTAGAATTCTAGTTGAGACTAGACTTCTGATTAATAATTATTCTGGTAAAAATAAAAAGTTTAGTAAATTTACCAGAAATATTGTAACCAGAATTCCGGTTATCTCAACTAGAATTCTAATAAATTTAATCAAAAGTTTCTGATTCGTCTATTTTCAACCAGAAATTTTTTTCAGTGTATCTTCCCATTGTAATATCAAAATCCTTTCACGATTAATCAAACAATATTCTCAGTTTTAAGTTTGATTTTGCGCAGTCTCTTATACCGTTTGCAGGATTCAGTCATGAAAGAGAGAAGCGGCAATCGATAAGTGATCTACTCTTGTGCTAGAATTGCACGTAATGTCTTCGTACTGTAACATATGGTTAAGCGTTGCCAAAAGTGCAACTTTTTTTATTACGAAAGCTAAATGTTTTCGAGTTTTCTCTTTTCCATTCTATTGAACTTCTCCTTTTCTCGAATATCGCGTTCAAGATTGAATCACGCATTGTTGTCTTAGATATTGCGCACATTTCTACCATAGAATAAATTTCTATCATATTTCTATCTCTTATGTCACGATCAGTGACATAAGAGATTATGATAGAACTTCAAGTATATATTTTTTTATTATCTCCCCGTAATAAGTTTTATTACTAGATAATATTATAACAAATGAGGAGATGAATAATAATAATAATTACATGTGTAACTTCATGACAAACGTGAATAACTTTTGTATTCTCTCATATTTTGATGCATGCATGCTTTATATCGCGCAACATTTACTTCATTATATAAAATGTTAAATCTTCTCTTATTAATAATTCACTGCGATATCAATGCAGCTGATCGTAAAATGTAAAATGAAGCGGTGGCTAATTTAATGATATAGTCGTTGTATTATATTTGTGCCGAATCATACCTTATCGCTCAATCATATATTTATATGACACGATAAATAACGGGACTAAATTAAGATGAAATGAACTGAAGCGTGATTCCACAATAAGTTTTGTAGATAATTGACTTTCGCGAAACTCACGAACGCCTCGTTACATTAATGTCAATTCAACGGAAATTTACCGAAATGGAATTTTGCCGAAAAGTTCGTATTAAACGCAATGTATTATTGCGGAGATAGCTCGACTGTCATCGATAGCAGACGGATATTCAGATATTTCCATCCAGGAAAATTAATGGTGCAGCATATTAAAACGCATACATTCGCTCGTATAATATCAACTGATCCAAAATTGAGGTGTCTATAAGTACTGGAAAATTTCCAGACGCAATGTCCATTATCGTTAAATCGTATTAATGTTGTATAGTTCTCGCGATAAAAGATATATCATAGAATCCACAATCATTCAAAAAGAAAATTCATCTTTCTTGTCAACATTGAAAAAAAAACTTTCTTATTTTAAATGACAATGATAGTTAAATGACAATATCGAGTTTCACATTAATTGACGAACGAAAAGTCACTATCTGTCTACTTTTGTTTCTTTGTGTTTGCTGTTTTATTAATATTCATGACATTGATCCGCAGGTTTTAGCCGGCAACAGCGACACCTCCACCATTGTGTCGCATAATTTGATTCCACCTATTTTCGCCAGTCAAATTCGGATCTTACCGCACTCGGAACATCGACGTACAGTTTGTCTTCGCATCGAGCTCAAAGGATGTCGAGATACGAGTAAGTATTATAACATTCGAGAAACAGCCATGTATTCCAAAAATTAATTTATTATTAATTTTCCAATCTTCAAAAACGATTTTCTCAAAAACAAGCTCTCATGCAAAAAATTTCATTTATATTTTTTGTAACTTATTGTATGTATTGCACAAGAAAAGTGTTTTCTTACTTTTGCTATAGTTTCAGCTGCATTCAATATTTTATTAAAATAAATACACAGAATAAATTTAAATATATATATATATATATATATACATGCAATTTTATCAAATAAACGTATTTAATATTTCTTTTATAAAGTAAACTGAATAATTTTTGAAATAATAACACGATGTCATAACATTTGTCAATAATGTGTTGATTATAATGTATAAATTCTATTATTTGGATAAGAAAATGTTTTCATTCATCTTCCGTCAAATAAATTTTTATATAAATCTATTGCTATTCTCATTAGTAAATTCATTTAGATATTATATAAACAAATTATCATTGAAAATGACATAACTGATTATTCATATCGAATATTATTACTAACTTGTGTTGAAATATAACTGTATCGTGTGTGTTGCTAACAAATCAATAAACACAACACACAAACAACGATGTTAAATAGTTCATAAATACATTTCCCGTTTCAACATGATGCTTATGGTCCATCAGTTTAATTAGAAATATTTTTTAAATCATGAATATATTTGAGATCCGAATTATACATGTAATCGCGTTGCACATGACTGCACAAGAATGATACGATGATGTTGTTCAAGTGGACGATTAATTTCCAAATTGCAATTTCGTTCAATTTGCCGAGACGTCGTTGAGATGGCTACGCGAAGGTGCCGTTGACTCTAACTACAGTGCTAGATCCCATTAACGTTCGTAACAACGTTATACGGACGATCTCATTGCTGGCTCGGCTTCGTATATTTGTTTTCGACCTAGTTCCAGTACTTAATGTCTCTTATATAATCAATGCAGCGTTAGCGTTCGTGAAATATAAATACATGTTACGCTGAAACAACAACAAACTTGCCGAGAAAATTTGAAAATTCCTTTATTTCTTCTAATTTTCTCAAGTATTGTTCTAAGTGCATAGACACCTTTCGCAAAGAAACTTAATAAACAATAAATAAATATATCGAAAAAAAATCATAATCATTACACTCTAAAAAATGTCAGTGTGAATTTAACACTGATACGGTGTCTACGTAATTCTCGCCATATTAATGTTAAATTAACATCAACACAATGAGAATATGATATTATAGACATCGTATGAATGTTTAATTCATCCGATTATTTTTTAAGGTATATCTTTATTATTCTTTTAATTGATATTTAATGATGATTAATGATATTAATTATCTATAAAATTACCTAATTTCAAGATTTTGAAATGAATTCCATGAAACAGATTAAGTTGAGATGAAACAGAAATACAAAAAAACTAAAAAAATCTTATAATTTTTATGATTTTTTTCAATATCTTTATATTAAGCCAAAATGTTTCTAATATTTTTCATTTTTGCTTCAAAACTGATTAATATCTACAAAATATACTAACATTTCAATTTATTTTCTCTTCCAGTTTTCAGTCTTGATCTAAAAGAATAACGAATGTTAAGTATTCGTGACGCATATGAAACCCGTTCTCATAATTTATATACAGGTGCGTGCGTTATGTATAACAAACATGCTGTGCGCTACAATGCTATTTACATAAATTTGCATACAGTTTCTTTTCTCGTCCAGTTTACCGGACCCCTAAATTCAAGACATAATTTTATATAAATTCTAAGAAAACGTCAGGGGTGAGGTTGTAGAGATTAAACAAAAGCAATATGTACTAATAAGCATTCATGCTAATTAGATTATAATATTTACAAAAATAAATAAATAAAAATTTATTCTCTATATAGGTAAGCAGTTTTTAAACATGATATTTAAGTATGTTCAATAATTCTTAATAATTGCTTAATCAATTACGTCTATATAAACACATAAAAATCTTTTTATTTTATATTTCCTGTTATCTTGAAATAATAATAAAACACAAAGAGGAATCCAATGGAAAATTTCTCATTAAATGCTGACAACAAAAGTATTAAGCATTGTTGGGATACATGTTTTACGTGAAAGAGGAACCGTATAATCAACCCTAGCAGTAACATTATACAAAGCAAAGTAAAACGAGAAACACAAAAACATTAAACGAAAAAGGGATTTGTTTCTTCATTATGTATAAAATACAAATTGTTATTTCTGCTTTCCAAAATATGAAAAGCAAGTTATTATTATTAATTATGTATAAGAAAATGCTTAGTGTTAAACATATAATAAAATTTAACGCTACAACTTAACGCTTTGATTAATTAATATTGGACTTCTATAAAAAGTTTATAAAATTATCCTGTGTGACATATCTACAGGAATTACCAAAGACTTCTATAATCCTGATAGTCTGCATCCTTATTACTAACATCTAACCAGAAAAAGGATCTTTGCATGAATTATTTTTCTAGGTCGCTAATCCAACAACAATGAGGCCGCATATATTCAGGCGATGACATATGTACTAGCTAGCTCTGCGGCACGGAGCCGGTAAAACGGCGACATGAGAGCTTTCGCGTTATAAGAAGTATTCGGAGCGTGTGAGATCGAACCCGACTGGGCGGGTATGCCGGATTTATGGCAGCCGTGCACGGCAGCGGGTTAAAACAACGTTGATTCCCTGCCCCGAGCCGGTGAACACGAACGATTACCCACGGATCGCGAGTAACACGGCCTACTCGGTCAACGCGGTACAGAATCCACGACATTGTCCTCCTGGTATTGACATTCGCGGTCTGACAGAATACAAGTGTGCTAAGCCTCAGTTGATAAAGCACGGTGCAACCAACGTATCATTTATTAAAGCGCGATTTACTCATGGTTGTTCGAACGATCTGTATCCTGTATATAAGGATACGTGGCAAATTTAGCGTTATATAAAATATTACACATTTACGATCTTAACTTAAATTGTAGATTGAAAAGAGAGAGAGATTTTCTGCTTTCAAAGGAAACGAATAGACCGAATTTACATATTTAATTAACTTTGGAACTTTTTTAAATATAAAATTTTATTTTGAAATCTTTTTCTGATTATATAAATAATATTAAAAATGTAAAGTAAATGACAGTTTTCCTATTTTTGCTATTTGTAAAAGGATTTAGTTGTCATTAAAATTAAGATTGAAAGCTATTGCAGACATCCTATATACTAAATATAATGTATAAATATAATGTATAAAAATAAATCATGTTTCGATCTATCAGCAGATAAAACTCACTCAGTTAACCTATATTCTAATTGTTAATATTAGGTTGAAACAAAAGTTCAAAGTATTATGAGCTTCAAAATTCAAGTAGTTGTTAGTTCATAAAAAATAAATGAAATTTAAATTTAGAAAAGAGTTTTAAAGCTTAAAATCTTTTAAATCACTGTCTTCTAAGTTTCACTGTTTTCTGTGAGTTTGATTTTTACATTTAAAAAATTATGAGTTGAAACAAAATGGAAAATTTTGCACTTTCTAACAAAAGTTTAAAGTTTTCTCTATAAAATCGTTTTTTTAATGTCCCTAAGATTTTTTGTTATTGAATTATCGAATTAAAAGGAGCATTTTAATTTTGATTATTTAAAATTCTGTCAAAAGTCATCGCGTATCGCAATTTAAAAAATAAATTAAAGCTGAAACATTTCTCTATCAAATAATATAAATGCCAATTTAAAAAAAACTGTAGATTGCAATAAAATAGTGTTATGATCTTTCATTCCAATTCAATATTTCTTCATATGTGCCTGCGAAAAGTTATATTAGCGTAAGACTTGTTAAGAATTGCACTCTGTTGGGAAATTGCTCCAACAATTCCAATGAAAGTTCGCAATAATTTCAAGCTGTAGACGGGAAGGAGATTGCCAGTGCAGATTAGATTAGCGGATTGCCAGATTACAGAGTAGAGTCCCTGTAAGAGCAATGTTTCTGACGCGTGCTGAAATACGGCGTCTTTTAATGCGTACCTTCAAAAAATGGTAGGAATATCAGCGACACATCGCTGAAATGTTCACCAGTTTACACGAACGATTCTCAAGCACGTAAAAAGTACACGCTAAGAAGTGACTTCGTTGCTTCAATTGCGGATTAATTTGACTCGCCATTTATTCCCTTATTGTGAACGTGTTGCACGGCGCCTGTACAATTCCAAATTTACGTCTTCTGTTTGCATATTTCTTCAATGCAATATATTTTATAATAAGCTGAGTACTAAAATCTTATCATGCTCTTTAACTAACATATTTTTCTCTATTTTTCTTGAGTGCGCGCAAGTATGATTAAAAGGACGACCATTTATTCGAGAATGGGGTCGCCCTCTTATTTTAATACGTACGATCGTACAATTCCTATACGGTGTGGTAGATGTCAGTTGCAGAACAACCGCGTAGCGACGAAGCGTTACGTTGTTCTAAGTAAAATTATTACCTCGGCGTCATCCACGTGACACGGAATCAGGCAAAGGTACGTTGACCAAAACTGGCTTGACCACATCGCGTGACAACGACGGCCGGCCGCGAACCGTATATACCGTGAAATATTAAGAGTAGTTAAGCGATTTTGAACACGACATGGCAAAGTGGGCGCACAGCGCCATTTTTGCGGTCCGTTATTAATTTTCCCTACGCTACGAAAATCCAGCCGTCCGTCCCTTGCGGACGCCGTCCGAGCCGCCACCGACCAAGTCGTTTTAATTAATTTTAATTGATTAATTTTAACTAAGCGCCTTCTCCGCTACCGCGCTCTTCACGGCATGTTATTAAGCAGCGCCACTTCATTTTCGAAGTGTATCCGGGAACTGGAGCAAAGTGCTGCTGTTTGCAAAATACACGGTAAATTTCGGTGAGATAATATGAAAATTCACGAAATAATTTTTACTCTCAACCGTTGTAATAATAATTAATAATAATACATCTGCATGAGAAAAAATACAGGAAAAATATTCTAATTGAAGATACATGTGTGTATAATAAATATTTTTGGAGGTTATTTTCGTCGAGATATATCCTATTTTAGTATATGGTAATCTTCGTAGTCATTACAACTTGTGAATTTTTACTTTATATGCTTATTATAACAAACTTGTACACTTATTATAACAACTTATGCCATTACTTTATATATTTTTACTTGAAAACAACGTTAATTTAATGGAATCTAAAAAGAGATAAAAGAAAGAGAGCACCAACTAGAGACAAAATAGTACAACAGCTAATAGTAAATACAACAAAGCCAGGTGTAACATAGAAGTTTGAGAGACGAGTGTGTGTTTAAAAGAAAACTACAGTTGCACAGTAGTCCGTCATGCGAAAACTTTCGTCTGTTTTAGGCGGTGTCATGAGCTACACTATACCAGATGCTTCCCTGCCGGAGTTTAGTGACATCTCGTACGACGGTAAGAAGCAGGACAACTTGTTGACCGATGGTTTAGGTTGTCTAATCGATGGTGAGGTCGGCGCGGATAATTACAGACTGGACATGGGGAATGGAAAAGGTAATCGGTGGGTGAACACGTGCGGGAGTGTTAAATAGTCGAAACATAGATAATATTTCAGTAATTTTTGCTAGATCAATTTCAGACGAACTTTATTTCTTTATATTAGAAACATCTGCAATTATTATATTTTATATGAATTATTATATTCAATATTTTTCATTGTAAATAGCTTTGTTCTTCATTATATAATCGTGTTTCGCAACTTTATTGCGTAATATTGAAACAAAAAGAGTTTGTCTTTCTTGATAATTTTCTTTTGAAACTTTATCCTTTCATATTTTACCTCCAATAAAACTCCACAACATTATCATCACGTGTAAATGTTGGTAATAATTACATATATATTTGTTTGCAACAATAGAAAATCACAACAAAATAGCGCAATTCATTTGCATTTTATATAAAAGTTTTTTCTCCGTTGGCTATAGGCACAGGTTGGATTGCTTGGCTTCGTGATACTTTTCAAGAGAAGTTTGTAGAGCTCATCTTCGAGTTTGAAGCCATGATGATTTTCGAAGCGGTACACATCTATACTAACAATTATTTCTCCCGAGACGTTCAGGTAATTTTTCAACTCACTTTTGCGTAATACATTTTCCACTCACGTACTTTCATGAACTTTTCTTTGTAGAGATCAAAGTATATGAAAATGATTATCTAACAAGTTACTAATTTCACAACAATGCAAATTTTTATCGATAATCGTGAGATTTTTAAATATAATTTGAAAATTATTTATGTCTTTTTTTTTAATTTCTAATCCCGAACTAAACACGAAACACTGCACAATATTAACTGAAGAAACATTTTTGTAACATAATCGAAATTTAATATACAGAGTGCGTCACTAAAATCCGGACAAATCGAACAATTTCTTTGAACAAAATGTTTTTAATGAAAAATTAAATATTGTAAAAAATTCTTTTATATGGGGGATCTCTGTAGAGCACAATTATTTGATATATCCCTCATTAGTTTGAATGATAGCTTCTATTCTCGGTCTGAAGCGTTCGCACGCACGCTGTAATGTAGCACTGTCCATGCCAACGAATGCTGCCTCAATAGCAGTCCCTAATGAGGTCACATTGGGATGCCGAGACTTGTTTATGACCTTTTCAACTACGCTCCATACGTAGTAATCCAAGGGATTTAATCTGGACTATTGAGAGGCCAGAATTCCTTGAATCAAAACATATCGACGTTGTCCGAAAGTCAATTTTGAATCAAATAACTCGAGTTGGTGTATCGTGCTGAAAAATATATGGCCTTCTGGATGCAACAGTTTCCATTCACGGCTTCACTATATCCAGCAGAACGCGCAACGATTGCCCTAAGTTATCCGAAATCAGCGCTTGAACGACCGAAATCAGCTCTTTCAACGACTGCGGGAGTCCTCGCGATGCGCTCTTTCTCGCTGGAACCTTCATTGACTGTTCTAAAGCCATATATTTTGCCATAATGTCATAAACAGTTGATCTTGGTATCCAAAGAATCGAATTATTTCCATTGCTGAGCGCCCAACGAGAAGACTTTCGATGATCTTCGATTATACTCCGTATACTTGGTTTCACGCATCACGAACATTTTGAAAATATGACTGTTTACTAGAAGCATCAGGCTTTCTCGGACGCCAACAACAACCTCTGGCGGATACACAATATAGCGGAAAATTTAAATTGAAATTTGTCCGGATTTTGGTGACGCACCCTATATGTGATATCAGGATTCCTATCAATTGCATCGAAAGCAATATTAACGGGATTTAAATAATGATTACTTTGCCAAACTATATATCAAAACGAAATAATTGCGCTATGTATCATTATGAACGTGTCAATCAGGAAATGCCAAATCAGATATCTTCGAAGATGAAACAGAATATCCATGACAAGAAATATTTTCCCTTTTATATTATAGATGTCATTTGTAGATATCAATCCGCAACATGTATCATAAATGACATGATTAATGATTTGTTGATTATATAGTCGATAGTTATCAACATGCATGTATATTTCTTTGATGTCAATGCCCTCATATGGTTCATAACATAAAACAGTTTTTGCATATATATCAAAGTGCATCGACCACAATAAAAACAAATATAACTACATGATAAAAACAAGCTTAAGCGCATCACGAGTTTGCAATTTTCTGGAATATGTCAGCCATTATATCATCTTCAGATAGAAATGGTATATAGAAATTATTCTATTTCTTTTATTATGCATTTTAAATTTAAAAACAGAATATTAAATTTGCCAATTTGTATTGTTTTTTTACAACGAGTAATGTTTTATTTAAAATTTAGTTTCTTCAAAATATATTTTTCGCGTGATAATTTTATTTCTAAATAATTTGAACATTTAATGAAATATGAATTAAATATATTCTTCTCGTTTATTTTAAACTTCAAAAAGGACATATATTTCAATTTGAATTTGGTTTATTCAACAGGTATTTTCGAAGGCGGTGATATGGTTCAGTATCGATGGCGAAACTTATGAAGAAGAGTTTTTGCCTTATTCTTATATACCGGACGTCGTGCTAGAAAATGCTCGAAACGTTTCAATCGGTCTACACGGACGAGAAGGAAGACTTATTAAATTGCATCTGTATTTCGCCGCGCGATGGATCATAATCAGCGAAGTGACATTCGACGCAAGTAAGCATTTTCTCGTATCTCATTTTCTTCCAGTGGAGACAACCTGTTCTTTTTGCATTTAGTTTTTACATTATTTTCGATGTCATTCCACAAAACAAAAATTTGCCGCGTTCTTTTTAGATTTCCCGCGGGTTTCTTTGGACATCTTGCACATTACCTGACCTAAATATCAACTTAAACAACAAGAAAAACTTGCTCAAATAAATGAGCGAATTACTTAACTGTAATTTGCAGATCGTACTGCTTCAAGAAATATTGTAACGAACGAAGTTATAATGATCCATTGGATTATCTCGCTCTGCTTCGCATGTATCTACCGACTTCAATTACCTTTTAATAACTTTCACATTTATGTTTCGAATATCACATTTCTTTAATTTTATCGCACTAATGATCGTTTGAGTTAACGACACATCGATCGCACATGATAATCCCATTTAAATCTTTATGCGAATGTGTAAAATATGTAATATTCTTCACTGTACAGAAATATGTAATAATAACCGATATAAAATTTTTTGTACTACTTCTCATTTCTAATACAATAGCAAAAATTACGTAAAAAATTATTTATATTCACGTGCGAATATAAATAGCAATGTCCTTTTTCTATTTAATGTAAATATGATTTTAATATATAAAATTAATACGATTTATATAAATAGGGTATAAATTTCAAAACAAATAATAAATATTATAATAGCATTTCTTCCATCCTTTTGATAATTTGCACTTAAAATAATCTTCATAAATCTTAGAAATTTTCCGTGGATTCAAATTAGCTACAGCTATTTTCCGCTTTCAGCAAATCCCTACGAAAACACTACGGAAGAAGCAGCGTCCGAGTTTAGCAACCGGGAGATTCCAGTCAACCCTGAAGTAGATCTCAACTTACAAACGAGTAAGTAACTTGCCAAGAGTGGCATTAATTCGTATCAATCTCGTTCTAATTAAGCATTGGCTACTAGAAACTTTTCACTTCTCGTATCGCATGCCTTTAAGTAACACGGCTCCAAATTCATAAGAGTACTTTATACATTTAATATTTCACGTTTTATTTGTACACCTGTCTTGAGCGTCTCTCACATAGTTAAATAATAATGCCTTACTTATACACGAGCGCTTATTTTAGACATTACTTAATTTCAAATGTAACCAATTTAAATAACGGCATTTAAAATCAATTTCATTTTTAATTATTGAATGCATCTCTGCACGAATGGTTATAAGTGAAAGCGATCATTAATCTTGATTATTCACTGCTATTTTCGTTTTAACATTTCTATTTTATTACCAACATTGTATTATACATTTCTTCTTTCAACTTAACTGCATTTGAAAATTTAAATCTTAATTAACTAAAAAGTCAGTATAACGAAGATAAGCTTTTACTCATCAAATAAATTTAATTATCCAATAAGAGTTTAATAACTTAATTGAACTTTGCAGTAAAGAATTTGATTTTTTAAAGAAATATATTTGATTTTATAATGTTCTTATTTTTGATTAATAAATATTTTAAGTATTTTTTCATATTTTGGCATTCTCGATATTTTTGTTACATTATCCGATATTATCGGTTGAACCTTTACTAACAATTTAAAAACAATTTTAATTCTTTATATTTAACAACTAATGACCTTTACTTATCACAATTATGTTATATTTGAATGTAAATTTATATTATGATACTTATAATTTCATAATTTTCAACCTTTATGTAACATGCGTATTCAGTCCACTTTGAAAATGAGCGACATTTATTCAGCTAACTTTGTTAACAAAACGAGGCCGTTATTCTTTGCCAAGAAGAAGATACGATTAGGAAAAGTCATTGTCCGACATAGAAGAGAAAGAGATGCGGTTGCACTTTATAATTCACGTAGCAACTTCCTCGTAACGTAAACAATTAGTCGGGTTAAGAGGTAGCGCATTTGAGGAAAAAAGAAAAGAAAACAGAAAAAGAAAAGTAAGGTCGACTCTGGCATAATTACGTATATCTCATAGTTTGTGCCAACAACAAATCCTACACTGCATTTTCCAGGTCGCAAAACAAATTAAAAATATGTATTTTCCGGTTGAATCATTGAGTATAATCAAAGGAATTGCTTATCCAGATGAAAAATTAAAAGCCGCAGCGCAAGGAAAAGTAAATGGAAGTAAGGAATATCAATTCAACAGTATTATGTGTAGGCGGCAAATTCTATAATGATGTATTGAAGTATTTTTAGTAGAATTACGTATTTCTATATATACGTATAGTTTTAATCTGTACCACAGTTTTCTGATATTAACAATGAATAATTACATTAGTCTTTTTTTCCCTACGTCATATATCCCAAAGCGTATGATAAAAGGAAAGACACGTCAAACGTTAGAGCAAAAAACAAATAGAGAATAATTTGTCGCCCGAATAGATAGAGAAGCGTGCATGAATACGGAGAAATAAATTACATTACGAAAGGAGGACGAGAAATGAGAATAAAAAATGGTAAAAACTTATAACACAGAGATGGGAGCGAGGAAGATGCAGATAACAGGAAGTGCAGCAGATAAATGAGGACGCGGGAGGATGTTGGGAAGAATACTCGACTGCGGCATAATTACGACTCTCTGATATACCTCGCTATCCACGAATCCTATCCCCCCTCCCTTACTCTCCGTCGAAAAAATAGACTTGAGCACTTTCCCGGTTTTCCATTATAAATAAAGGAAACGCGAACGGGTCCTCAAATAAAGCAGCCGCGAAATTGTCCGACCATGCACAAATGCAGCACGTGCGCTAAAAAAGATGGCGCAACGCGAGGGAAGGGTGGCAAAGGATAAAAAACAGAGTTACTAAACTAAAAACAACATGTAAACCGAGTGTCCGCTTTACGGTGGTCTGCATTCAAAAGGATGCGGCCGTTGGTAGTGCCGTAGTTAATATAGTTCTTGCACGTAATTTTTTACATAGTTCACAAGTGGGAAAACCAAAGAAAGCACAACGCTTTCATAATTCAAGCGCCGATATTCGCGCGATCGATTATGCGGATTAGCCAACGTCTGATTCGATAGAGCGGAAGAGGAAGGATTAGAGTCATAAAAGAACGAACGAAATAAGACAAGAGAGGGAAACCTGAACGGAGAGAGCAGTCGATTCTATAATTACATATCTCTGATAGACTGTGCAAATGCCGAACTTTATTTTTCATTCTCTTCTGATTACAGATATTTTCTCTAGTCAGCTGCAAATAAAGAAGCGAATATAATTATTCATTTGAGAAAATAAGAGAAGAAATAGAGAGATATCCTCTATAGTGTAAAACCGATTGTTCAAAAATTCTTGTTTGTTATCGCACTTACAAAATCATTTATCATCATTTTTATCTCACAAAGAGAGTATTAACAGCATAAATATCCAATATTAATAAATGAATATTATGAATATTATAATATTATTAAATATGATCAAATATTATGACATTAATATTTTGCGAGATGAAAATGACTTAAGTGTACAATTTTGAAAATTGTTATAAAAGAAACACACGCAGAACAAATACAAAAGAGTAGATATTTTTTTCTTCTGTCTTATTTTAATGACAGCTTGAAAAGGTTCTTAAAAAAGTCATTTCTATAAATATACAATCTTTTTAAAATATGCAACATGTAAATGGGTCCGACTCCTTATAAATGGGAACGAAATAAATAAAACAATATAAATAAGCAAAAAAGGATATACTCAGTCAAAGCAGAAGTTTAAATAAATGAAGAAATATGAGTTTAAACAAGATGAAAAAATATAAGAGAAGAACTAAAAAGTAATCGATTCGGATGCAATAGCGCAACGCCAAAATAGTGCTCCAAAACGGATATGAAATTCGATGAATACGTTTCAATGCGCGGCTGCAAATAAAGTAACGGTAAGCTGTCTGCCGTTGCTCGATCGGAAAAGTATAATAGGCTGTAGATATGTAGGCAAACAACACGTCACATTGAAATACTGAAAATTATAACAAAAAAGATAGATAATGACTCAAACGCTACATATGTGCATAATATTGGATTCACACAGTTTTATCTCTTATCCGTTGTTCTCTCAAAAACAAAAGACAGAACCACGAAAGGAACAAGAAATCAGGAAAACGGGAACACGAGCAAAGAAGGTACACGTGAGCATAAAAATGGGAATTAAAAGCGTTTCTGCGCTTCTCTTGGAGCAATTTTCATTTTCTACGACCAAGAAGAAGCGTCATTTGAAATCTAGATTTTCTCATCCGCGCATTGGTACTCGTACGATAACGCCTTCTTGAATTAAACTGATATTTTAGTAATCATTTGCGGTTTTTAAATAATCATTCGGTTGGCGTATTCTGTACTTGATCGAAGAAAAATCGGTAAACGATCTTGAGCATCACGCGAACACTTTCGACTAACTTATTTATTTCTGTAACAAAAAATCACAGTCATCCTGCTGTAGCTTCAGGGCACTTGGCACGAACAGTACGACGACGTACGACAAAAGAAAATCGTAGTTTTTTGCAATGTAAATTAACAACGATTGTGAAGAAAGAGAATTTAGCTTCTTTCATGACCGATAAAATGATTTTCTAAGAGTTTTTAAACTTTCTTTATTAACTTGGAGAAAAATACGGTCTGAATTTAAAAATAGATAGATTGTACATTAGAACAAAAAATATATTTTGCCAAGTTGTTCGATGTATTCTGTATTTCGTACTCTATATTTCTCTCTGTATACTCTATTTATCCCTATAAATTTTGTATAGTTACAGCACCAGGAGACAGTCAAGAATATCTGGAAGTATTGATAGGTGTCCTTACAGCCATTATATTGCTGCTCCTGCTAGTTTTCTTCATTATTCTATTTTTAAATCGGCGACAAAAACTGCAGAGTTCTCCGACGGTATTAAAAAATCCATTTGGCTTCGCCATAAATATGAAGGTAGAACAAATTACATTTCACTTAGATTTTCAGAAATAAATAAATAACTATAAAATATTCTCAAATAAACTGAAATTTATAGGGTCTCCTCTTGAATTTAACACCCGGTGGGATGCTGGCCGCAGAAACTGCCAATCATGTTTCACCTGACATACCGGAGGATGTCAGTATGCATGAGTCACTCACGATGGAGCAATTTAACTCGCCGCTCGTCAGTCCCCAATACAAATCCACATATGCTATCGTAGCTAATTCTGGTGAGTAAGCATTAGCATTATTGTGCACTCGCATTTGAGAATAGCATGCTGCTGTGCTAAAAACGATCGTTGCTATCGAACAAATACGACAAGTGATAAAACGATGATATTTTTCAGAATCCCCGAAGGATTTTAAAAATATAGAAATTTCGGAAGAAAATGTACGGCTGGACGCAAGACCGGAATCCACAGTCGGTCCATCCAGCTGTTCCTCATCACCGACTAACTCGCCGGTTCGTCACTCTCAACATTATAGAACCCTTCAAAGTTATAGCAGTCCAACTAGGAAACTCAATATCGCGGTTACGCCCAATCACCAAAGGGACGTCGATCAGGTTCACTCGAAACGTTGGCATACAGCGCCAAAGGAGAAGCACAAGGTATACATTAGTTATATATCGTACGTGTACAATTTGACGACGCATTTGACTGATTGCGACACGCGAGGGCAAAGGAAAAGTACATTATGTCACATAACTGGAAATCAAACTACTTCAAACCTTAGGTTTTCGACATCAAAGTGCAATTTACGTCGATTCATCTATCTTGTTGTAAAAGAAATCATGTTTTGATAGCAAAAAAAGATAGAGAAAAATACAACTACGAACAATTAAAAAAGTATCATTTAATTATAGATACCAGCACCTGTCGTAAGTTGGAACATCGCACCAAGTATGAACAAACCGTACAAGTGCAAGGAAATAGAGCCAACCAATATACCACATCAGTGCCTACGAACGACAGAGAAACTTGGCTCGAGAACCATAGGAGAGGTATGATATATTTATAAAAATAATGTGTAAATTGAATAAAAGTCATTTAAAAACATTTTTTTTATTTCAATGATTAACTGCGGCATTAATTACAATAACTACGATACTAAATTTGTATTCAATTTGAAATTTAAACCAATAAATATTAACTAACAGTAATATCATCAATGTTAATTAATTTCACACTCAACGATATAAACGTAATATGATATATTGTACGTAACGATTAATTGTTGAATATGAAATTATAACATTGATATGTTATCATTAGTTGGTATTCACTGTGCATTCCACAAAATGTCCACAAATTTCCTTTCAACTTGTCGTATCGTAATAAAGAAAAATTTAAACGTTAAAAGGAATTGTCAGAAAGTATGATCTTAGCTTAACACGTATTTGAGATACGACCGATATAAATATGTATGCCCGCAGCATTTGATGGATGTACGTTTCTGGCTCCACTTGCGCTTAGCAGTTGCGGGCGGTGGCGAAATGTAATTTACATATTTATCTAAATAATATGTATGTATTCTACAATCCTGATACGTATTTGCTTTCTTTTCTGACAATATTATGTAATTTTTCGAACATGTGAAAACATATAACAATATATAAATAAAAATATTTTTATTAATCTCTTGAACGTTAGACGATAAAAAAAAGTGTTGAGCAAATAAAGACAGTTGTTTTCTATCATCTATCGTAAAATTTCAAATTAGATACAAATTAGTAAATTAATCATCAAAGAATTATCCTCATTGAAATTCCATTTATGGAGGAAGAGATAAAGAATCATTGCAGTATACTCGTAATACTTTTCATTAAACATACCCTAAAGAAAGTATTATTTGCAGGCTATAGTATGCGAAGTTGTTGGTCTAGATGAAATCATATCTGGTGCTCCCAAATTAGTCGTTGCTCGTGTACCCCTGTGTACCAGCGACATTCGAACTAACAACGCAGTAGACCAGATGAGAGAAGTGCAATTTCTATCATGTTTATCTGACCCAAATGTGGCACGTATCTTAGGAATCTGCACTGTCGAGCCAGTACCGTGGACAATCATAGAGTACACGGAACTCGGTGATCTTGCTCATTATCTTCAATACAGTGTACCTCTTACGGGAACGCTCAGGCCAAATTGCAATCTAAAAGCTCTTAGGTAAGATCTTTTTTAGAATAATCTTTTTAGAATAATCTGACAATTAAACTATCAAAAAGATTAAGTTTTCTCTGCATTGCTTGCTTTACGAATTTTTCGTATATAAAATTTATTTGACTATTTCTAGTCAAAGTTGTCTGCTGTATATGGGAACACAAATAGCATCGGGAATGAGATTCCTTGAATCGAAGAATTTGGTGCACAAAGACTTGGCGGCCAGAAATTGTTTGGTAGGCCGTTCTTACACTGTGAAAGTGACTGATATAGCCATGTGCAGCGATCTTTACAAGAAAGATTACAGCGATATAGGAGGTAGACCACCCGCACCGATAAGATGGTTACCGTGGGAAAGTATTTTATTGGTAAGTAATCTTCTCTTTTTCAAGTGTTTCTACAATTTTCTTTATTAAAATTGTTAATAAATTTGCAATCAAAAGCAAAAATATCCAAAAAGGTTGTCATTTAATTTAAATTAAGTTTTTAATTTTTAACATTTTTGAACACAAAAAATTTAAACTAAAAAATAAAATTAATTTTTTATATATTGTAATATTTAAATTCTTAAAGTGTTTCTTATTCGAATAATTTTCAACTTGAATATTCAATCAAACCTCTCAATTAAAAAAAAAACTTTTAGATTTATCACAATTTGTTATTAAAATTAAACATGTTTCAAAATATTCATTAACAAAAAAGTTTATTTCAGATTCATCACAAAATTTGTTATCTAATTAAAGCCGTAACTCAATGAGAAATGATTCATCGAATTAATATCAAATTGACATTGATAAAATGCAATATCAATGATTTAACATCAATTAGACGTTGAATTAACGTCTAATCGACAGTCATCTCTCGCTGAGAATTTGTGAGATAAATTTATACGAAGAGCGAACAGCAACAATATTTAAATATTTAAATTTCAGGATAGGTATACATGTTCGAGTAGCATATGGTCATTTGCCGTGACATTGTGGGAGGTAATGAGTCTGGCTAGAGAAAAACCTTTTCAACATTTGTCAAATGATCAAGTTATTCAGAACGCTGAGCATATGTATTACGGAGCGGAGTTACAAGTAAGTAAATTATCTAATCGGCAACTTTACAATTCAATCACTCTCTAGTTCATTCGATTAATCATTAAATCTTGCTTGGAAATGAAATTTTAACACATTACAATTAACTGAATCTTAAGCAATCAAATTTTGAATATATCACATTTAATTGTGTATAAAAATAATTGTACAAAATATTAATTGGAATTTATATTGCAATAATTACAAATAAAAATTGAATAAAACTTTTTGCTTATTATACTGAAAAAAAAAATTTAATAATAGTTACTAAATGTTAGTAAAATAATGCAAAAATATTAAATGTTTGATTAATACAGCCAGAAATTATTTTATTTTCCTAAATAGTTTAATAAATATTATCAAATAGTAATACTATTTGGTAACTATTATCAAACTCTTTTTTCAATGTATTTATTATTTCACTTCGAATACTTGTATTTTAGGTACTTTTACCGAAACCAACAATGTGTCCGGAGGAAGTCTATCGGATGATGTGCTCATGTTGGAGAAGAGATGAGACATCGCGACCAACCTTCAAGGATATCTACACGTTCCTGAAGAATATAATAGCGGACTATCGACCTGGTGCATAAATAACCTTGATTAACTGTGATACGAAATCATCAGCTAATCTCCCGGAATGTGAACGACATATTTCGTCGGAAATATTTCGAGTAGGACAAAGCATTACATGAGATCGTAACTTGCCGGGCATGACGCCTTGCGTGAAATCAGATTCTCCAGAAATGTACAATCGTTAGTTTTAGATATACGTATTTATCGGAGGCACTAGATCTTGTGTCTCCTTCCTTGTGCAGAAAAAACTCGACAAATGAAAAATCGCACGCTGAGTACAAAGCTCAGCAGTGATCGAAAGTGATTTCTATTGCGCGTAATCTGTTAACCGGACAAGCAATAGCGATAATGGAGCGAATGCCAAATGAGCACAAGGAGAGATGTATAATTGACGTATAAGTGTTAAGTTTGTTTTCTTCAGGTAATCAAGATCGATAATTTCGCTCTTCAACTCGAGTGTATAATCGCGTCACTTTTGTCTGGACGTTTAATAAGATTTCATTTTCTAGTCAATACAAATCTTTAATTCTCACGAAAGTGCTATCGTGTACAGTATTCTAACATTAATAATATGTAATGTACGCTAATATGCTCAGTACTGATAAAGTCTATCCATTTGTACATATAAATTTAGGTCTTAACGCTAGGTAAACGAGAAATTTTTATGGCAGTAAGTTTCACGACGGCTGTTTCCTTTTTTTTCCTTTCACACGTTAAATTATTACATTCAACTTTTCTATAAGCTTGACGATACGCGAAAATGGCACTAATAAAATTCTTTTTCATATTAAATCGCAAATATATAATGAATTGAGTTGGCTTAAGTATAAAAAATATTCATAAAAATAAAATCAAATAATATTTGACAAAGTCAGATATTTAGTCGATTAAATAAAACCGCGAAATAATTTTATTAGCTTACCGTCTTACTACGCCTTAAAAATTTCAACTTAGTCATCTTGTACATTTGAAACCCCTCAATAGTAAGTACTTATTATTCCATTACTCGTTTAAGTTGGAATTGTACTACGCTAAGAAGTGTAGATTTCAAGATCAATCTCATTATTCGTTTAAATTGAAATTGTACTACGCTAAGAAGTGTAGATTACAAGATTTACCCAAAGACGTAAACATGAACATATCTTCGCTCATTTTTATTTAAGAATAGAAAAAGATGCTGAAAACATCTAGCAACGTATCATGCTTTGGAAGGAATAAATAAAAATTTAAACAATGCCATATATTTGTTGGAGTTTCAAATTACGGACGCTTGAGCGTATCGACAAGATAGCAATACAAAATAAAAATGTTAATAAAAAGATATAGAATAATGATATAACAATATGTATTTGTCTTATTACTGCAGAATAATTTCATTTATTTGTATTAATTTTATTTATTTATATAATATCCATTGTAATTATTTTTCGATTCATAATTAATATTTTTATATAATTACTATTATAAAATATACCAATAAGTTGACTAATAATGAAATTCAGTTTGTAAATATAAAAATAATTTTAACAAAAAAGTAGAAACGTTCAAACGTCCTTATTTTTCCCTTATTTTTCAAAGCTAAAAAGACTAAATAAATTTTTAGATTTATCATTATAATTGGTTGTCGAATTAAAATATGTAAACAAGAACAAAATTGATATCTCGATGAATGATAAAATTGTTTATAGAGTGCTTGTTCGTAGAGTACTTGATAACGAGTCAATCTTTTCAATAAATTCATTCATCTGATGAAAGATGAATGAACCAATGAAAGATTACTTCATCTCTATTACCTCATCATATGATTTGGTTAATCGATTATAAAGATTAAATCTTCCAAGCTCTTATTTGCAGGAATATAAAAGTTATTAATAATAACTCATTCAGAAGCTTATATTCAATCTCAAGATGATCATTTTAAATATTTTTTATAAGACAAGTATGAAACATATTACTAAACTCTGAAATAAATGAAACAAACGCTTAAAGATTTTTTATTATTTTTGCATACTATATAAATTTTACTCTAAAGTTATGTCCATGTATTAAAAAAAAAAATCTCCTGTATAATGAGTAACGTAATACAGCTGACATATTCCTATTTTGCACTATAAAAATTTTCTTTATTTAAAAAAAATGTTTCTCTCTACCCACTTGTCAAAATAATCCATATTTTTACTTCAATATAAATGAAAATATAAATTTCCCAATGTAATTAATTATTCTTTCGGACAGCAACATAAAACATGTATTATATTATATTTGCACACGCTATTATAAATTAAATTTTATAATTTTACATATAATAGCGCAAAACATTTCGTGAGTAAAATACTAATATATAATTTCTGGTGTATTATTAGACAATACTAGATCTGTAAAAAATTGATAAATGAGACTGATAAATTTGTTCCAGAAATCCTTGGATTAATATTATAAAAAATGTTTGTCTAACGTGTTAAAAATACGATTAACTTGTCATCATGATTTTAATCTTAGTATATCAAACAAATTCTATAAAAACTCATTTCGTTGCATTGGTAATTAATGAGAAAGAAAAATTATTTGTGTTTGTTCTATATAATGGGTATATTTTTAAAGAAATACAAACATGAACTTGTATCTAGAAACGTTTGGCTATATTGTAAAAATGTGTTTAATTAAATTGGACAATACTATATGCATCATTAACGACTTAGTAATAAGATTAAAGAAAAAGAGGATATATATGCATTAGTTTTAAAGCTCAATTACATAATTACATATAAAACACGTTCTGTGCATTACAACAAACTCTTTTCCACTCTATGACACAATTGACTTAACAGACTTTCGTCGATTATCTCTAACCAACTTATCAGTACATTGCATAAAAACGTGAAAAAAGCATTGCGATGCTGGTACTACATAGTTTGAATATAGAAGTAAATGCAACAAGTGCACGAGCAATGAATTCAAATTCTCAAAGTCTCGCTGTTTTTATTCCAAGAGCATATAATTATTTATTAAATAATGAATCATCAAGATATAAATAAATTTTATCTAACATTACATAATGATAAAAATAGGTAAACTGAGCGCGCGTCACACATATCTCTCGACCGTGTGTGCGTATCATTTACACAGACGTGTGCGTGTATCGTGTAACGCGCCAAGAGATCGCTTGCGTTTATATAATGGTAGCATCTGGGAGTGTGAGACCATTGAATCGCCGGCTGTCAGAATCATACGCTACTCCGACATCTCTACTCGCCGAAAGAATGAAATCCTACACGCTTGTATTTGTTGTTCTCACCATCCTTCTCTACACTGGTAAGTGATCATCTTTTATGTAAAATGACAAATTATAACATGCTAATATATATTTCTAGAATACTCTTCTTTAATATAAATGTATCACAGATTTTTATTCTGCACATATGAAATTTAAAAGAAAAGGAAATTAATTTCATACATACTAAATTATTGTATGTAAATTATTGTATGTAAATACGAAACTTATTTATGTAATGTTATGAAATGTAATGTTAACGAAATTTTTCATTATTTCAAAATTTGTTTTAAAATTAAAATATTGTAAAATTTCATAAGATATATGTATAAATCATTTGAATGTGAAATTTGTTACTATTTTTTATTTTTATATTTCTTTTGTTTTTTTTCAGTTTTAAAATACTATTAAACTAAATTAGTAATTTTTTCAACGCATTAAAAGAGAAAGTTAACCTATTTTTCTTGCGGTTACTTAAATATACGGTAACAGTAATAATTTTATATGCTTTCATACTTTTTCAGATAAGTTAAAATTAAAATTTATGTAATATTATTTTTTTGTAGCTGGAATTCTTATGTCCCACATATAGTGAAAATAGTAAAAACTTTATCTTATGTGATTAATATTTAACTGCGTGATACCAATGCGTAAAATATATATATTTCATTTTTTTTAATACCTGAAATATCTTTTGTATCTAATCATCATTAAGAAATATCATTAAGAAAATATCTGTGAAAGCATTAAATATCTCAAAAGCTACTTGATATACCTTTTTGTATTTGACATTATTTATCTTGTATCATTTAGTATAAGAAAAATCTTTATAAATATATTAAAATTCAAGAACAACAAAATTATAAATTTGTTTTTAGAATATGCCAATATGAAGGAAATATGTCATCAAGAGGACTGTGTTGTGCCCGATCATTGTGAGATGTTTGTAAGAGGTGAAAACTCATGCTATCAACAGGGTACATCATGCTGCAATGTAGGTAAGTTTGCACTTTGTAAACATTTCTCTCTGATTAAAAGACGGTAAAAAATAATAGGAAATCGTTTAAATTATTTTTAATTATAACTATAAATTAATAAAAGATTATCACATAAATCTACGATTTATTCTCTATCGTTTCCTTTCATAACTACTATTCTATTTACGATTTGTTATATAACTTCACAATAAGATTTAAATATTTTCACGATATACGACAGATCAGCATCTATATATACTTTCATGAGATTCTCTTTGTCACAAATTTCGAAAACATTTGGCATGTTAATTTATGTATGTGGCACTTTCACGCGTCAAGTTATACGCCATTTTTCATTTTACTCGATTTCTATCCAATGACATCTTTACCGTATCATCAAGAGCCATAGTCTTAAAAAATATATACATATGAAAATGTATGAAAATATTATAGTACACATAAAGTAATACAGTATATTATAAATTTTCCTAACATTTTTTTAGAATAAGATCTCTGAATATAAATTCTTATCTAATAATATCATGACTTTTAAACAAACTTCCTAATAAAATTATTAAATATGTATCAACTATATTTACATTTTATATGTATATATATTTTATATGTATATTTCCTATAAATATAATAATATTTTAATGTTTTATAAACGTGTAAGAAACATATTTCAAACTGACTACTTTGAAAGTTTCTCTCTCTTTATGTAATATTATTTTATTCAACAAATTTTTTATTTAATAAATTCTTTATAATTACAGTTAAGTCAGAATTCAGAACTTATTGCCGTCACCATGGTGGAATCTGCATGGACAAATGTAATCCGACCCTGCAACACGCCACAATTGATTGTACAGGCAATCAAGTCTGTTGCGTTTTGGTTTAGATAAAACTAACTAATACATTAGTATCCAAATCCATAATCTCATCCTGATCACAACTATTAAGTCCTAACTTAATTAACACAATAAAATATAAAATGTGAAAAGAAGTTTAGTGTTTAACATTAAAAACAACAAGAAGCATATATTATCTAATTGTCGTTAAAAAAAATCTGTTCTTCTCAATGAAAGCGTATATATTGTTTCCATATTGCAACATAGAGAGAATTTTATTTGGCTTTTAATTTATAACAAGATTGAATTTGAAACTTGAGAAACTTAAAAAATAAAACATATACTTATGTCATCCGTATATAAATCATTTATTTTAAAGGTTTTATGGAATAAAATATTTAAAAAATACGCCATATATATTATAATTCTATATATCAATATTAATAAATTTCTTTTAAAAACTGTGGTATATTGATTTCAACATAAATATCTTTTATATATATATTTAATACACAAATAATAAATTAAATGTAACTTAATACAAATGTAAACAATTTTTAAATAAAAATCTCTTAATTACAATTGTCGTAATTATTTTGATCTACTTAAATCTGATCTTTCATCAACAATTACTACATTACAACAATATTATATTATCAATTGATTCATCAACTATATATTTAAGAAGAATTAAAAATCTATCGAATAAAAACTCATCCAAAAATTAACATTATGTATTAAATAACAATGTTAAATTGCTGATTAGACAGATTATATAACTTTTTTGAAATTATAATTGCATTTTTCGTCATCTTCTACAATTATTTTTATAGAAATTATCAAATTTCATATAAAATTAAGCTCTTCATCGATAGTGTTATTAGAAAGACTAGCTATTTTAGAGAGGATATTCCTCTTATATTCTTCGAACAATCATAATTTTAAAGACAAGTCAGAAAGGGGAAAAGGCAAGAAAACAAGGAAAAGGAGAGAAGGTAAGCGGGATATACCGTGAAGTTTTATCCGGAAAGAAAAGTTGCCTGGAGCGGAGGCGAGCTGAGACGGTTGACAAGAGATCGGTCAAGGAACAACATGTACAAGAGAGGCAGCCAAAAGAAGGACAGAAAGTGAGGGGAAGAAAAAAGAAGGAAGATGGTGTACAGGAGAAAGGGTATGCTCTTCGCCATGGGCAATGCAGCCAAAGACAGAGAACGTACGATAATATGTATATATCTTTGCATGTACAAAACCGTATTGGCTAGTCCTCTATGAATCATGTAAAAAAGGAAAAGAGAAGAAGCAATATGAAATACACAAAACAATAATAATATTTGCCTCATTTTATTTACATCATAATAATAAAGTCATTTTTATATTTTTCTTTTGTTTTCTTTCACATTAATCATTTTTAGAAAAAATAAATTGGAACAAATAGATTAAGAGAATAAAAAGTATAAGAGACGAGAGATTTTAATATAACGAATATACGCAATCGCGCACGGAAATGTATAAAAATCATTTGACTTAATCCAAAGAAATCATATAAACTTGCAGTGCAATGAAGCAAATAAAAGTAACTTTGTATTTTTCACATTTTATCTTTCCAATACCAGTCAGATATACATTTTATAAAATTAGTATAGTCAGATACATATTCTATACTGAAGAGTATGTGGCAAATGAGAAAACAGGTGTAAAGCTGAAGTAGATAACGTAGTAATTACAGCAACGAAAGAGACAGTTGGAAAATAAATTACGTTAAAAGGTCGTAACAGAGTCGTTGATATTTCCATCGGACCGCAATATCACCATTCTCAATTTTGTTTGAAATTTCTCTTTCTATTTCTCTCATAACGAGCGCAATTGAAAAATATGCGTTGGCAAGAAGAAAAAGCAAGAGTTGTGTCGCCACAGGCGATACGGGCAGATGCCAATATGACGGTACACGCACATACACGCGCAAGAGTTGTTTCGGCTGGCCCGGGGGTAAAAGCGCATAATATTACGTGGAACAAGAAGAAGCTCATCCCTTCTTCGATTCTCCGCCCGCAGCATCAGCAAGAAGGACACCCTCAGGCTTTCTCGGCGGGGAAGATACGAGGAGCACAGCAACTTCAACGAGACTACGATAACGAAACGGCGATAACATATTATCTCCCGCGTGCGCGCGCGCGCGCACTCCCCTCCCCCCTCCCACACACACACACACACATACGAGTGCTTTAAGGAGCGAAACGGAAAGTACTGATGAAGAACTTTGAAAGTAAATTTCGCAAAGCGCACGGTAACGCCCGCGGTGGGTAGATTATCCTAATCTCATTATTTTTCTTGCGATAAATGATGCCATCAAGCAAGTAGAATGCGAAGTTCAAGAAGAAGGGGGAGGAGGTGGCACAGCCCCGCCGCGAGCGATGCAGGCAAATGCTAGCGATGTGATGGTACCGCGTACCGCGTACCTGCCTTGCCTGCCCTGCATGCATGCATGCATGCACTGTGCACGCGCGCGTGCGCTTGCTCATGCACCTACCTATACACATATTAAAATATGTATATACGTATACGCGAGTCGTTTCGGTTGGCCCACGGGTGTATGAAGGTGCGGGATCGTGCGCCATGAAAGAAGAAGAAGGACGCGGTCTTCCCCTTTCCTCTCTTCGCATTCATCCCTATCGTTGTGCGCGAGAGATGCCCCCGGGGTTAGACACGCGGTACTCTACACCCCACCTATGAGTGGTGCGGTGGAGGCACGGTCGTTTCGCTGCAGGCGCGGAAACGAGAGGAGATAGCGACGAGTCCGTCCTCTCCACCTTCGTGTCCCAGTGAGGTGGTCGAAAGGCGAGTCAGAAGGGTGGGGAAAGAGAGAAAGAGAGGGATCTATGTTGCCCCGAAGATATCCAGCGAGACAATGCGCTCCGTGACGCCTCAGGCGACTCCGAGGCAGACCGTAGTTCTCCCTCGTTTTCTGCTCCCTCTTTCCATCCTGGCCTCTGGCGATTCTTCGCCCTTCCGTCTCGCTTCTTTCCCTCTCCATCCACCATGCTTTCTTCTCACAACTTCTTTCTCTTCCTCGCCCACACTGAGACCCTTTCCATTCGCTATTTACATAAACTTTTGTTGAGATATTGAAATTATTCTATAAAATATATATATAGAGATACATATAATTCCTGGAGAAATTTAATCTCTCTTAAAATGACCATATCCAGCGGAATAGAGGAAACAGAAATGTTGGTTATCACTTAACATATATAACTAGAATAATTGATTTATAAATCTAGACATTTACTTTAATTTTCATGAGAACTCGTAAAAAGAAGAAATGAAAGCGTTATTTTATTTTTTTTTCTACAAGATGCCTGCCTATTAACGACACATGGTCTCTTTAATTTCACATCTAAATACGGTTGGATTATTACGAGTCGTTTTCGGTGGCCTTATTCGGTACTCACTTTGTTTCTCTCGGCATTCCCGGCATGTCATTACTTCTCTCTGAATCTCCGCGGCTGTCTCCGCTGTGTTTCCACGACGTAAAATTTCTAGAATGTCACCCCAATTGCAATAAAGCGTCCTTCTTTGCTGCCAGCTCACCCGCTCTTGCCTCTCTAACACAGCCTCCTCCTTCACCTCCTCTGCGGGGTTCTCTCTCCTAGTGCACGCTCGCTTGGAGGGAGTAACGATGCCCCGGAGCGGGCCTCCGCGGCGCGGCACCGTGGTAACGATAAGCAACGAAATGAAATATTAATGAAGTACCTGAGCGCACGTCCATTTTTCGCGAGCGTCTCACCACCAACGCCCCAGGTGCCGAAGAAAAAGTCGGCCGCTTCATCGGAAGTAAAAGAATCGCTAGAGAATAGAAGAACAATAGAAACGATTGCTATGTCATTTCTTGTAACATCTAGATTGCAGTATTCTTTCGAGTTAACAACCTTGACTTATCAAAGAAAAACCTTAATTATCTTAACGTTTTAGATTTACAATTAACAAAGTATAAGATTTTTTGTCATTACTAATTTCTTTCGTTTTGTACGTTTAACATTTTCGTCATATTTCTGCTAAATTATTTAAAAGCTCCGAAATTGAAAGATGTCCGAAATTATGCTTTAATTTAATTATGCAAAAAAAGTAAAAGACGAATATAATAAAGAAAAATACTTTATTATAATTAATAGAAAATAAAGGTCAAAGCAGGATCTTAAATAATTTGGTGAATGAATTTATATACTGCAAATCAAATTCTGTTAAACTGAGCGCTAAATTAAATTTTCAGTCTTGAAATGCTATACCAACGAAACTACTGTAGTACTATCACAAATTAAATTGCTTAACAATTTAATAATTTGATACGCATAGGAATCTTAGAATAATTAATGTTTATCAGCATTTTAATATGTTTATCCACATCATTAAGATGCTGATTATTTATTGTGAAAAATATTACTTCGGCCGGGAATTAAATCAAAATGTATTTCATGTGAGCATTCTAAGTCTTTGGATCAAGTTCTATACTTAAGCTTAAGTTTAGATTAAAGACAAAGTCTAAACTTAGATTATGCCTTTAATCAAAGGCTTAGGACGCTTGCACGAAATGCAAGAAATCCGGGTTCGATCTCCAGCTGAAGTAATATTTTTCGCAATAAATTATTTACAGATTTTAATATATTTATCAGTACCATTCAGACCTTTCTAAGATACTTATGAGTACCAAATTATTAAATTGCTGAACAATGTAATTTGTACTGCGATAATTCTCTCTGTTAATATAGCGTTTCAAGATCGAAAAATTAATTCGGTGTGCAGTTTAGCAGGATTCAATACATATAGTATACAAATTCATACTAGTATATAAATTATTTAAGCATTAAACATTCAACTTTGATCGTTATAGACTTTATTTATTGGTTATTTATTATTGGGTATTTAGAAGTACAACTCAATAAGATGCTTATTGTTCACTTAATTATAATTAGGATATTTGAAAAATTATATAATTTTAAGAAGTGGGCCATTAGACATCAGAGATTTGACAAAGAAAAGTTAGACACCGGAAAATTTTTTGCATTTTTTATTAAGATGTATGATTATCGAACCTATTTATACGCATAACGAGAATGTTATAAGTGCGCCTATGTTATGACAGTATAAGCTCCGACTGTTGCGAAAGTAAAACGATCACATCCCGATTACAGCTGGCCGGTAATAACGCACCGCTTGCATTTAGCCCTTCAGCGGAATTCGAGCGCCACATTTTCGCGAAACAATGTATAGAAAATAACCCATTGCGCACCTTTGCCGCTGCCTCCGCCGCCGCTGCCGCCACCGCCAATGCATGTCAGCGTTGGTTGCATTGCAATGAATACGAAAATACCCGGGGCAATTCCCTAATTGCAGTGAGAGGCAACGAACGGAGAGAGAGACAAAACGGGAATAAAACGAGAGAAAGAGAAGGAGAGAGAAAGTTATAAAGAGAAACTAAGATAGAAACGAACAAGGGGGGGGGGGGGGAGGAAGAGTGATCTATTCGTTCTTTTCAGCAACGCTTCCAGCGCTCTCCTTCTCACTCTTTTTCACCTTCGACGTTCCATTGCTTCGTATATCTCCGCAGTATACCATGTACTCACCTTCGTTCCATCTTATCCCATTCCTCCCCCCTCCCGCCTCTTCTTTCTTCCTCTCTGTTTCTCTTTCTCGCTCTTTCTCTTTTGCCCGATATTCTGTGTGTGTCTCTTCTCCGTCGTGTGCGACCATGCGCGCGGATGTGTGCTTCGAAGCGGTCGAACGCCCCCGCGAGCCAACATGGACCAGCACCTTCTTCGTGTGTATCGCCGTCTCGCTCGATCTCCACGATCCTCACGAGTCGCCGCGGGACTCGTTGCCTACGAGCGAACTCCGCCGATGGACGAAAGAGGAAAGCAAAACGATCCAACGATATACGAACACGTGGATGCAGTTCTCGATATTTTATGTCGATATAAATAATTCCAAAGATACATCATAATTGATACGGTCGCAAAATTAAGATGTAATATTCATTTAATTCCAATTTGAATCTATAAGCGCGCGCTCTCGTTCTTCATACTCGCCGAGGAAAATCATCGACTTATAAGCTGAACTATATTTCATTTCTTTCACAATTTACATTACAGGAGAAAATCTGATCTTTCACCACTTATACATAATTTAGCACTAAGTAAGAGTAATTCGGACGTTACTTAATCGAAAGCGGTAGAGAGTACGCGTCACTCAATGTCTATAATTTTTGTGCCTTCATGAACTTGCGCCATGATTACCTTTCATTGGTTAATAGCACGTTTTCGGCCGTACAACACGATAATGATACGAATCATCGACATCATCAGCTCGCGTTAAATTAGAATAGAAAAAAAAAAAGAATATTAGCGTCAGAAGACTTTACTGATCGCGACGCTCGCGGGTAGCGCGAATACAGCTTAGATTATCGAACACTTTTCTGGCGCTTGATTGCTGTACGCGAAAAGCGTGCGCTGACTTTTACTGCACGGAATGCTACGCGTCCAGGAAAAAGCATAAGTTTGACGCTCGCATGTAAATCTTATTAACGAAAGGTGCGCAAAAGTGTTGAGGGCATAAAACCGTTACGGTATAAGGGAGCGCGGTGGGCCAGCAATCGCACTTAATGGAGTGGTTATAGGAGAATTATTAGACGAGAGCCTGAGATTAATTGCGGTTAAGCCTCCTCGTTAAAGCCGTCCGAATGAATTGAAATATAGCCCACGGTGACGATAAAGCAACGTTGTATTAATACACTATAATTTCCACACTCGTAAAGAATATTTCTTTATTAAATTGTAGTCGCGAGCGCATATAAACATTGTTTCCCCTATACAGTCAAGTACAGTCATGTTTTAACGAAAATTTTCATCAACGGTACCAACAGTACTGTATTGAAATATAGTACCGTTTAATTTATACACTAGATAAATCTTTATAGTATGTTAATTAAATCTCCAAGAATGGTGAAAAGAAGCAAATCAAAATTAAAATATTGTCACAAATGTGTGTGTGTGTGTGTGTGTGTGTGTGTGTGTGTGTGTGTGTGTGTGTACGTGTGTGTACGTGTGTGTACGTGTGTGGATGGATTTTTCTCATACTTTCAAATGTTCGTATTTATTAAATCTTTTGTAAAAATTCACGTCCTTAAATTGCTAATTTAAATAGATTCAACGAACATTTTGTTCAATGAATAATGTCCAAGTAATTAAACCCGTGCAATAATAAAACAGTGACATATTAATATATTTATTGTATGTCTTTAAAATTTTACAATTTAATCAGCATACAGGAAATAATATTGAAATAATTTTCATTGCAAGATCAATGAAAACTCAGTGATGCGTATTTATTAAAAACATACCATAACATTCTATTAGTTAATTCTATAAAATAATTCCCTTGAGAGAACCAATTATGCCTCGTTGAACATTTAATGCTTTACAATTTCTGCTATAAAATTTACTGAAATTGTGTATCTACAAAATAATTCGGTCAGATAAATCATATAATCAGATAAATAATATATTCTCGTAGTAGAAGCAACTGTAATGAAGTTGCATGCAAATAGAACAGAACATTGAGACAATATTTCAAATTTGCTTTAAATCTAAAAACTCACACAAATACGTATTATTAATGATGAGTGCATTCGACGGCAAGGTTCAAGTTCGACCAAGAACATTTCAGTTCCCCACACAAGCCGTGTTCCACGGATTCATAGAGGCAGAAAGGTCCACTAGAGATGTTTAATAGGCATTGTTGGCGAGGCCCGATTGCGCCTAGGTGGGAGTCGAGGCCCGAAGCACATCCCACGGCCATTTACGCGAGCTGCTTGCCTTTCTCAAGGAGCGTTCTCTGCCTTACATAAGTTTGCAGGATAAACGAAGATGAACAATGCGATAGCAAGAAGTGCAAGAAAGAGAGGAAAGTAGAACGAGATCGGAGAAACGGAGAGCGGATAAACGAGAGAAGGTGGATAGCGGAAGAAAAGAAAGGGTAGAGAAAGAGAACGCGGCCGGAGGTGGAAGGAGAAATGAAAGGTGAGCTATGTCGAAGGAGAGAAAGACCGCAGGGGTCGTCTGGGATCTTCTAAAAATGATTCACAGCCTCCGGTAATTTACATTCGCTTGCGTGGGTGATCGTCGACTCCGGGGAGGGTCGTGGTGGAGCGGCGGGGAAGAATAGGCCGCCGGCTAAACTCTCCTCTCTGCCGACTGCCATCGAAAAGGTTAAACATACACCCACCAGAGGTCACGTAACCATCGAAGAGAAAGACCACTCAGGCTACCTCCCCCACTTTGGAGCACAACCTACGGCCGTCGTGTACTTTGCGCATGCAGAACGATGCACGGCCCGCGAGGACAAAAGGGAAGGAGAGAAATCCACTTGGAGTCTGAACTGATTGGCGGGTCACGCGTAAGAGGTTTACGGAAATTGATTCGAACGAAAAGCGAAGTTATTGCGTTTAAAGTAGTTTAAACTTATCGATCGCAAAGTCCTCTCGCTTGTAACAGTACCAATCGTGAGATTTTTCTCATTTTAAAAAATATTACTATTTCTCTCGAGTAAATAAATAGAGAGAAAAATCTTACTTCTCAATTAACTTTATCTCAATTATATTGAGTTGTTCGGAAAGTTCGTGCCGATTTTGAAGGAAAATTGAAACGCAGAAGATTTAAATTTTAGTATACATTTATTAAATTTAAATCTTTTGCGGCACGAACTTTCCGGACAACCCAATACATTAATAAAAATTTAATCAATTAAAACTCAGCGCGTATCAAGATATTCAATATTAAAACTGGAAAATATTAATAAAGAACGGATTTTTCTCTCTTCTTTTTGTGCTAGTTGTGAGACAAATCTGATAAAGCTTGTCACAGAATAGAGAGAATCATGATAGAGAGAGAGAGAGCATCTCTGTTGATGTACACTTTAGATGCAGTTGCAGAATCGCAGCAATTTGTAAAAACCATCTATACAGCAGAATAAAAGATATGGAAGACAACGAAAAGTAAGCCAGCTCGGGGGAAGAAAGAGAAAGGAAAGAAGAGAGGAAGGGAAGTGAATAAGAGCTGGACGGATAGGTAGAGGAGCGCGAAACTCTCGCCTTCGGCACAGCACGACCCGTTTCAGAGACACGTAGGTTCAAACCAGAGGGCGAAGAAGAGTAGAGCTGGAGGAGAGAGAGGAAGGGAGAAGGCTTCACCCTAAAATATGTGGACCCACGGGCAATACTCGGACTCTTCTCGTTACATCCCGCTGAATGCTCCAGGCATATACTGGTCCGCCATGCCGGCAGAGTCTGTATATCGTATGATACAAAAACATCGCATTATTTTCCTCTCTCTCTGGACCGGAGCGCGCAGTCTCTCCCGCCTCCTTCTTACTCATCTCCTCCGCGAGGCGCCCGCGGGCATGTGACCACCATTATGCCCGTCCTCTTTCTCTCTTGTCCCGATCTCCCCCTCGTTCTCCTTCTCGTCCTCCTCCGTAACCTCCTTCCTTCCTTCGTCTTGTTTCCCATCTCGCTGTTAGGATATCTTCTGCCTCAAATTACGTATCCGTTAAACGAGACGAAAGCGATGCTTGCCGGCGATCGACTAATTAATTACAATGCAATGTTCGCCTTGGAACGGTTCCTTCTCCATGTATTTCCGGATTCCCGATTTCTTTCTTCAAGAATTAATTTGCCGTAGTATGAAAGGTATTATCGCGTTACGACAATAAAAATTTGCTCTACACGAAAGACAGTACTGACGAAAAATACGAAACACTGTAGGAATTAATTAGAAATGAACTAATAGCTTAGACACGAACTAATTGGATACAAGCTAAGACAAAGAACGAAAGTTAAATGCAATATTATGAATGATTGCTTTACCCGCTTTACTGTCACGCTAAAATTCATTTCGGAATATATTACTCTAGAAGATCGATCTATCTATCTATCCATCATGTTTAGGCAGTGCTTACTTTGCGAATTGAACATCTGTCTTCTCAAACTCAGGCGTGAAACGTAATGTTATCAATCATAATATAAAGATCTTGCTGGTGTGTCAGTTGTATACATTTTTTTCACTCGAATATTTAGTAAAATCATTAAATCAAAAACATTTATTATTGCTTAATATTTAATTAAAAATTTTGCTTAAAATCATTTCCATTACTGTTTATTGAAGATGAAATTTTTATTTAATATTTTCACTTCTTGTTAAAGAAAACTTGATATTTTTACTTTGACATTTTCACTCAAAGGAAACTTAATTCATTTTAAAATTCATTAAAAAATTGTTATTAAAATTTAATTCAGTTTAATAAATCTTCTCTCTTTTATATATACGATACAATGTACAATAGTTCAATACATATACATATACACGAACATATGAAATTGCATTGTACAAAAGAAAGAAAAAATATTTAGATACGTGTTTGTGCCACGCGTTTTCCAAAAGCGAAGGATTATTGTTCAAAAAGATTTAGAACATTCTGTAATTGGCCAGCAGGCATATGCCTAAGGTCAACGACAGAAACCAGCCGCGAACGCGACCCAGGCGGACATTAAAATGAGTCTCGAAATGGCAAAGTCGCTCTTCTCCCGTCGCGACCCGCGTTAGCCGGATCAACATATATACGAGCGTCACTTTGTCCCTGACGAAGTTGGCGTTTATGTATGCGAGCAACATCGTCCGGTGGGTTTGGAAGTGCCCGAGGCATTCTGGAACGATGTTGTCGGCCGTGGCCGTTTTGGCCGCGGGGCACTTCGAATACGACAGAGACCGAGGCCCGAGTTGCGTTTGGTTCCCCTTATATCGGCTCTCGCCAACTGCTCCATTATTCTCGATGGCCGATGGCCAATCGTATGAACGAGGTACCGATTGTAGTTTTACGAAGACGAAATCCCTGGCCGACGTTGAAAATGTTTCAGTTATTCGACGATAATGTCAACACACAAATGCACCGAATTGCTTCTTAAAAACGATTCTTATAAATGACATTGGAAATCATTACCAATAATAATAAAAGACTCTTAATAATAATACGAAATAAATATAATAATAGAACATATAAAAGTCAATAACAAATTAAATGATATATTAAAAAATAAAATATTACATGTTTCGATCTTTAAATTAGACTCTCTTCAGATTTACTTAATATAAAGTTATAAATATAAGTTATTGATTTAATAGTGTTGGAAATCATTTTTGTAAGTAATATTGTATGTCGTCACTCTGCGAAGATATTTTCGAAGCATTTCTCGTACTAAATTTCATTGTAATATACTTTTATTGTAATATAGAGAAATAAATTTTTCAAAACTTTTCTGTTAAAT
>Ga0157363_1000336_pt1 | contig 35610 bp, 35 predicted proteins | sample AttsexASBM1_FD_111477 | JGI IMG/M metagenome (GOLD analysis project Ga0157363, IMG submission 111477) | Fungus gardens microbial communities from leaf cutter ant in Ribeirão Preto, State of São Paulo, Brazil - Atta sexdens ASBM1 | ecosystem: Host-associated > Fungi > Mycelium > Unclassified ... | reverse complement strand
TTCAGAAGCAATCAGTTCAATGTGCTCTTCCTGACGCACTTTCTCTTGCTCCATCGCCTGCCACAACTCGGCATCATAATCGGCAATGTTCATTTCACGCTTTAACATCCGCATCTCCTGACTGGCTATCTTTAAATCGGCAAATTACGCCCCCAAAGGGCGAAGGCAGACAGTGTAAACCCTTTTACCAGGGGACGGTAGGGCCAATCCCCTCTTTTTACGCAAACGTTTGGCTTCGCATTGGCGATGTGTTTTTGGCTCGCTTTACAAGCGGTTTTCCGCTGTTTTTCCCCGCACCCTGTAACGGAAATTTTCCATTTCTCCGTCTGAAAATTTGCCGCTCAGTCTTCCTGTAAACCACAACGCTATTTACAGAACAAAACGCCCGGCCATAAGATGCATTTAAAAAGCAACTTTAAGTGAGGTATTCCCATGCTTGATGCCAAGACGATTCACATTGTGAAATCCACCCTTCCCGCGATTGCCGCATGCGGCCCCGATCTGACGGCCCATTTTTACAGTCAGATGCTCTCTCATCATCCAGAGTTAAAGCATGTCTTTAACAGGGCCAACCAGCGCAATGGCGCACAGCGTGAAGCGCTGTTTAATGCGATTTGCGCCTACGGGGCCAATCTGGACAATCTGACGGCGCTACGGCCAGCCGTCGAAAAAATTGCCCAAAAGCACGCCAGCCTGACTATCCAGCCTGAGCAATATAAAATTGTGGGTGAGTATTTACTCTCCTCTATCGACGCCATGCTGAATCCTGGCGAAGCGGTGCTCGCCGCCTGGAGACGCGCCTACACAGTGCTGGCCGATATCTTTATCCAGCGTGAAGAAGCCCTTTATCAGGCATCGGCACACCAGCAAGGCGGCTGGCGCGGCACGAGAGCCTTCTTCATCAGCGCGATTGAGCAACAAAGTGACGTGATCAAAAGCGTTACCCTCGCTCCTGTTGATGGTAAACCCATTGCGTCCTTCAGGCCGGGGCAGTATGTGTCACTGCATCTGCAGCCAGCGGGCTTCCGTTATCAGCAAATTCGTCAGTACTCACTCACCACCGTCAGCAATGCGCAGACTTACCGAATTGCGGTAAAACAGGAAGCCGGGGGAAGAGTCTCAGGCTGGCTGCATCAACAGGCCAAAGCAGGCGATGAGATTCAGCTGACGCCTCCACACGGGGATTTTTTTCTCCAGGCAAGCCCGACGACGCCGGTCACGTTGATTTCAGCGGGCGTAGGGCAAACGCCTATGCTGGCCATGCTGCATGCGCTGGCTGCCCGGCAGCACCCGGCAGCGGTCAACTGGTTACATGCCGCTGAAAACGGCCAGCAGCATGCCTTTGCAGATGAAGTGCGCGCGGCCGGTGACCTGTTGCCTGATTTTGCCCAACATATCTGGTATCGCGAGCCAAATCAGGGCGATGCAGGTCGTTATGATGCGCAAGGCCTTATGGATCTGGCGAGCGTTTCACCACGTCTGCAGGAGGTGAATACCCACTTCTATCTTTGTGGGCCGCTGGGCTTTATGCAGTTCGTCGTTCAGCAGCTGCTGGCGGTCGGCGTGACGGCGGACAGGATTCACTATGAGGTGTTTGGTCCGCATAAAGTGATGTAATAATAAAAAAGCCCGCGACAGGCGGGCTTTCGACAAGGACACGATTAAATCGCTTCCTCGTCTTCTTCACCGGTACGGATACGCACTACGCGAGCGACATCGAAAACAAAGATCTTGCCGTCGCCAATTTTGCCGGTTTGCGCGGTGCGCATGATGGTTTCGACGCAGGTGTCCACGATATCATCGCCTACCACCATTTCAATTTTTACCTTCGGCAGGAAGTCCACCATATACTCTGCCCCACGGTAGAGTTCCGTGTGCCCTTTCTGACGGCCAAAGCCTTTCACTTCGCTTACGGTCATCCCGGTGATGCCGACTTCAGCAAGCGCTTCGCGCACATCATCAAGTTTGAATGGTTTAATTATTGCATCGATCTTTTTCATGTCAGACCCTTTCCTCGCGCCCTCCGTGGTCAGAGGGATTTTTTAAGTATAAATGTCGCTGGCCATGCTGCAGGCTGGTGCGGCAGAAAATTACTCTTTAAAGTCACTGGCGTCCAGTTCGTGACGTGACAGCAGCTTATAGAATTCAGTACGGTTACGTCCAGCCAGACGCGCCGCGTTGGTCACATTTCCTTTGGTCATCTGCAACAGCTTGCGCAGGTAATTGAGTTCAAACTGATTACGCGCCTCGACAAAGGTTGGTAATGCGCTGTTTTCGCCGCTCAGTGCCTGCTCTACCAGCGCATCGCTGATCACCGGCGAGGAACTGAGCGCCACGCACTGTTCAATCACATTCACTAACTGACGCACGTTACCAGGCCAGCTGGCGGAGATCAGGCGCTTCATCGCATCCACCGAAAAACTGCGCACCTGCGGTTTGTGACGGTCCGCGGCCTGGCGCAGCAGATGATTAGCCAGTAGCGGAATATCCTCGGTACGTTGATGCAACGCCGGTATTTTCAGGTTAACGACGTTCAGGCGATAAAAGAGATCTTCACGGAATTCGTTTTTCTCCATCGCTTTCGGTAAATCCCGGTGCGTGGCGGAGATAATCCGCACATTGATATCAATATCGTTGTTGCTGCCAAGCGGCCGGACTTTACGCTCCTGTATGACCCGCAGCAGTTTAACCTGCAGCGCGGGCGGCATATCGCCGATTTCGTCCAGAAACAGCGTCCCGCCTTCGGCCGCTTTAAACAGGCCGTCGCGTGCGCTAACCGCACCGGTAAAGGCACCTTTCGCGTGACCAAATAACTCCGATTCCAGCAACTGCTCGGGCAAGGCACCACAGTTGATCGCGATGAACGGCTTGTCGGCGCGCGGACTGGCCGCATGGATAGCCTGCGCCAGCACCTCTTTACCCGTCCCGCTTTGCCCGTTGATCAGCACGCTGACATCCGACTGGGCAACCATGTGCGCCTGTTCAAGTAAGCGCAGCATCTGAGGATTGCGTGTTACGATGGCTTCCCGCCAGCGGTCGTCGCTGACCGGGACGCGCTGCGCGAGCGCTTCATCGATTGCCTTATAAAGCGCATCGCGATCGACCGGTTTGGTTAAAAAGCTAAATACGCCCTGCTGGGTTGCCGCGACGGCCTCTGGAATCGAACCGTGTGCGGTTAAAATGATGACCGGCAAGCCCATATGGCGTTTCTGGATTTCGCCAAAAAGCGCCAGGCCGTCCATCTCATCCATGCGCAAATCGCTTATCACCAGATCGATTTTCTCTTTCTGCAACAGCCGAAGCGCGTCAGGCCCACTGGCTGCGGTGGTCACCTGATAGCCTTCGCTGCTCAGCCGCATCCCTAACAGTTTCAGCAGGCTGGGATCATCATCCACCAGCAGCAGATGTGCCGCATGTTTTATCATTACTGCTCTTCCTCTTGTGGCAATGCCGTTCCATGACTGCCTTCTGGCATCTCTGAGGTTTTGCGCGACGAAAGCTGGCGTTCGATATCGGTTAACCGCTCCAGCTTGCTTTGCGTATCGCTTAACTGCTGCCGTAATTTTATCTGCTGCTGACGCAGCGCATCCGTCTGCGCATCGCTGCTCTGCTGCAGATGGACGTACCGCGAACGTAGCGCACTTAAATCCAGCTGTGCCGCCTGGTTACTGCGCCAGAGCTGGATGAGTGCCCGCAGGTTTTGCGGGAACTGCTCACTGTAGCTGTCCAGCTCGGTGATATAGTCGCGCCGTTCCAGTGGCGTTACGTTGCCATTTGCCATGAGTACGCCCTGTTTAAAGGCTCGCGACCAGCTGTCTACTGGCCAGCGGTGCGCCTCGGCGCGGGCTTCCGCGGGCGAAAGTCGTTCGGCGCAGTCAATACTGCGCATCCAGTAAAGGGGATTGGCAAGCGCGGCAGTGTTTTCAATATGCCAGATATCGCTACAGCGGGTTGTCAGATAATCCACCAGGCGCGTTTCAGGCACCGCGACAGAGTTTGGTGCGGGCTGGGATGCCGAGGTCGCCGGTGAGGAGGCACAGCCGCTGAGCATCAGGGTGCTCAGTGCGCTTATAAGAATCGCGGCAAAAAATTTCATACTTCAGACTTTCCCGGCGGTGGTATTCAGTTCAATGCGAAAACAAACATCCGCGTCATCGCGGCTGACCAGTTGCAGGTTGCCGTGCATACGGCGCAGACAATCCTTTGCGATACTTAACCCCAGCCCACTGCCTTTAACCGGCCCTTTGCGCTGATGGCTGCCCTGAAAAAAGGGCTCAAAAATCATTGCCTGCTCATGCTCGGGAATGGGCGTACCGCTGTTAGCGACCTCAATGATGACTGTATCGCCCTGCTGCTGGCTACGAAGCCAGATGTTACCGGATTCATTGCCATAGTTCACGGCGTTAGAGTAGAGGTTATCGATCACACTCATTAATAGCATAGGCTCAGCCAGGCAATCTGTGGCCTTCAGATCGATCTCAACATGCATCTGTTTGTTACGCGCCGAAAGGGCGTGGGCATTCACAACGTCATGCACGATATCGTCCAGTTTGATCGCCTCAAGCGTGATTGGCCCATCAGCGAGCCTGCGGTTGTAGTCGAGCAATTGTTCAATCAGGTGCTGCAAATGAAGGCTGCTGGTATCGAGTATGGAGACGATTTCTTTCTGCTCCGGATTTAGCACGCCCGCGACTTCATCCGCCAGAAGCGCCGTGCCTTCACGCAAACTGGCCAGCGGGGTTTTCAGTTCGTGTGAAAGGTGGCGTAAAAATTCGTGTCGCTGAGATTCAAGCCAGTGCAGCCGCTCGCTCAGCCAGACAATACGTTGCCCCAGCGAACGCAATTCCCGTGGCCCCCGAAACACCATGCTGCTGCCCAGTTCCCGCCCTTCGCCAAGGCGGTTAATCATCCGTTCGACACTTTTGACCGGACCGATGATCATGCGGGTAAACAGCAGCGTGAGTGTCAGGCTGATAATGAACAGAATCAGCGCCTGCCAGCCAAAGAACTGACCGCGATCGGCGATTTCGCGCTGAAGCTGTAAGCCGCGGGCGAATACCACCTCCCGCGTGTCGTGCACCAGTTGTGCGTTGGTTGCGGAAAAACGGTCAAGCGCCTGCGCAGCACTGCCCATCGGATTACCGTTCTGGCACTGCAGGGTTTCCAACAGCGGCAGCGTGTCCCGTAGCGTCTTAAAAGCCGGTAAATCGGGCAGATTATCAGCATGGGAGCTGAGCATCTGGCTGTAACGAATCCGCTGCGTCTGATACAGCTTCGCCAGCGAGGCATCACCCAGTACGCAATACTGACGATAGCTGCGCTCCAGCTCAATGGCGGTTCGTGCCATGGCTTCGCTGCGCCGGACATCGGTAAAGGTGTTGCGGTTAGTGTCCGCCGCCTGATTGCTGAGTGCGGAGAGGCTTTCCCATGCCTGCCAGGCCAGTACCAGTAAGGGCAGGAGCACCAGCAAAAAGGCCATCAGCACCAGCTGACGCAGAGATTGGGGGAAAAAACGCCATTTTTTCACGCGACGGCTTCCATAAAGATACGCTTACCGGATGCTAGCGGAGTCGGCCCGGAGAAGGAAGAGGCAGAAAAGAAAACGGCAGACCATCTGGCCTGCCGCAGACGCGCCGCCTTAGCCACGCGTGAGAATGGGTGGAGCCTAACTCAACGTTACGTCCGATGCTTGATAACGATGCAATGCATACGATTATCGGTGTGGTGGACGGCAGGCTCCGTTTGGTGCGTCATTCGGGCTTTATGAGCTCTGACCGCAGCGCGGTGGCATTCATAAACAAGTGAATGAGCAGCGCGATAATTATAGCAAAGATCATGCCAACAATAAAAGCCTCTTTCTGTTCAGGCTCTTGCAGGTAAGCGAGCAGTGAAAGCGGCCCGTTCAGACCATCCGGTCTGGCAAATGTGTCGCCAAATGCCAACACATTTTCATCGTACCTCTGCCGTATAATAAAATCATAGAGATAGATGTCACCAATCAGCGACATCAAAAGGTGACGGCTGTCTCCTTTTGCCAACATCTCGTGCCCATAAAAAAAGGGAGGCACCTGGCCTCCCCATTTTTTTACGGCAATTAACCCAGTTGTTTGCGCGCGTTACGGAAAATGCGCATCCATGGGCTGTCTTCCCCCCACTCCGCCGGATGCCAGGAGTTGCTGACCGTACGGAAAACACGCTCAGGATGCGGCATCATAATGGTGACGCGCCCGCTTTCGTTGGTCACGGCAGTGATGCCATTTGGCGAACCGTTCGGGTTGGCCGGATAGGTTTCCGTCACCTTACCGCTATTGTCCACAAAGCGCAGCGCCACCAGCCCTTTGGATTCCAGCGCCGCCAGGTGAGTACCATCGCGCACTTCTACAAAACCTTCTCCGTGTGATACCGCAACAGGCATCCGCGAACCCGCCATGCCATCCAGCAGTAATGACGGGCTGGCGGCCACTTCAACCAGGCTGAAGCGCGCTTCAAAGCGCTCAGACTGATTACGCACGAAGCGCGGCCACAGTTCGCTGCCAGGAATCAGCTCGCGCAGGTTGGACATCATCTGGCAACCGTTGCAAACACCCAGCGCCAGCGTTTGCGGACGATGGAAGAAGGCTTCGAACTGATCGCGCACACGCGGGTTGAACAGGATAGATTTCGCCCAGCCCTCACCGGCTCCCAGTACGTCACCGTAAGAGAAGCCACCACAGGCCACTAACGCCTGGAAACGTTCCAGATCGATGCGTCCTGCCAGCAGATCGCTCATATGAACGTCCACGGCGGTAAAGCCTGCGCGGTCAAAGGCTGCGGCCATTTCCACATGAGAGTTAACACCCTGCTCACGCAGCACGGCCACGCGCGGACGGGCACCTGTCGCAATCATCGGCGCGGCAACGTCCTCTTCCGGCCTGAAGGTCAGGCTGACGTTAAGACCCGGATCGTTGTCGTCCTGTTTTGCCTGATGTTCCTGATCAGCACAGGCCGGGTTATCACGCAGACGCTGCATCTGCCAGGTGGTTTCCGCCCACCAGGTACGCAGCGTGGTGCGACTTTCGCTGTACACAGCACTGTCGCCTGAACGAATCACGAAGCGATCGCCCGGCTGTGCGCTGCCCAGCACATGACTGCACTGCGCCAGTCCATGTTGAGCCAGAATCTGCTCGACACCTTCACGATCGGCGGCCTTGATCTGAATGACTGCGCCCAGTTCCTCAGTAAACAGCGCCGCCAGCGCATCACTGCCCAGCGCCGCGATATCAACATCTACACCGCAGTGGCCGGTAAAGGCCATTTCTGCCAGCGTGACCAGCAGGCCCCCATCGGAACGGTCATGGTAGGCCAATAGTTTCTGTTGGCTGACCAGCGCCTGCATCGCATTAAAGAAGCCTGCCAGTTGCTGTGCATCACGTACATCGGCAGGCTTGTCGCCCAGTTGACGATACACCTGCGCCAGCGCGGTTGCGCCCAGGGTATTGGCACCGTTACCCAGATCGATCAGCAGAAGCAGGTTGTCCTGATCCGCCATCAGTTGAGGCGTCACGTTGCGACGAACATCTTCGACACGAGCAAAGGCGGTAATCACCAGCGACAGCGGCGACGTCATTTCGCGTTGTTCAGTGCCTTCCTGCCAGCGGGTTTTCATCGACATGGAGTCTTTACCCACCGGGATAGTAATGCCCAGTGCCGGACACAGCTCCTCACCGACAGCTTTCACGGCGTCATACAGGCCCGCATCTTCGCCCGGATGACCCGCGGCTGACATCCAGTTTGCCGAGAGTTTCACACGCTTCAATGACCCCACGGGCGTGGCGGCCAGGTTTGTCAGCGCTTCACCAACAGCCAGTCGTGCTGAGGCGGCAAAGTCGAGCAGCGCCACCGGCGCGCGTTCGCCCAGAGCGAACGCTTCACCATGATAGCTGTCGAGGCTGGCGGTCGTGACCGCACAGTTGGCTACCGGGATCTGCCAGGGTCCTACCATCTGATCCCGTGCCACCATGCCGGTCACACTGCGATCGCCGATGGTGATCAGAAAAGTTTTTTCCGCCACGGTCGGTAAGTGCAGAACGCGATTCACCGCCTCCGTTAAGACGATGCCATCACGGTGTAACGGTGTGCCCTGCGCCTGCTGTTTGACGACATCGCGCGTCATTTTCGGGGTTTTCCCCAACAGCACATCCAGCGGCATATCAATTGGGCTGTTATCAAAGTGGCTGTCGTTGAGCGTCAGATGCTGCTCTTCTGTGGCTTCACCGATAACCGCAAAAGGCGCGCGCTCACGCTCGCAAATCGCCGCAAATTCAGCCAGCTTTTCGGGTGCCACCGCCATGACATAACGCTCTTGCGATTCATTACACCAGACTTCCAGCGGGCTCATCCCTGGCTCATCGCTGAGGATATCGCGCAGGTTGAAACGTCCACCGCGACCGCCATCGCTGACCAGCTCAGGCATGGCGTTCGACAGCCCGCCCGCACCGACATCATGGATAAACAGAATCGGGTTGTCGTCGCCTAACTGCCAGCAGCGGTCAATCACTTCCTGGCAACGCCGTTCCATTTCCGGGTTATCACGCTGTACGGAGGCAAAGTCGAGATCAGCGTCAGACTGGCCCGATGCCATAGATGAGGCCGCCCCGCCGCCCAGACCGATATTCATTGCCGGGCCGCCCAGTACGATCAGCTTTGCCCCGACAGTAATCTCGCCTTTCTGGACGTGATCGGCACGGATGTTCCCGATGCCACCCGCCAGCATAATCGGCTTGTGGTAACCGCGCAGTTCAGTGCCGTTGTGGCTGTTGACCTGTTCTTCATAGGTACGGAAATAGCCATTCAATGCAGGACGGCCAAACTCGTTGTTAAACGCCGCGCCGCCCAGAGGGCCTTCAGTCATAATGTCCAGTGCGCTGACGATGCGCGCGGGCTTGCCAAAATCCTCTTCCCACGGCTGCTCAAAGCCCGGAATACGCAGGTTCGACACCGAGAAGCCGACCAGACCGGCTTTCGGCTTCGCGCCCCGTCCGGTCGCCCCTTCGTCACGAATTTCGCCGCCGGAGCCGGTTGCCGCGCCAGGCCACGGCGAAATCGCCGTAGGATGGTTATGCGTTTCGACCTTCATCAGAATATGCGCCGCCTCCTGGTGGTAGCCATATTCCCCGTTTTCGGCATCCGCAAAGAAGCGTCCTACTTCAGAGCCTTCCATCACCGCCGCATTGTCTTTATAAGCCGACAGGACATAATCCGGCGTTTGCTCAAAGGTGTTCTTAATCATTTTAAACAGCGATTTCGGCTGTTTTTCGCCGTCAATAATCCAGTCGGCGTTAAAAATCTTGTGACGACAGTGCTCGGAGTTCGCCTGAGCAAACATATAGAGTTCGATGTCGTTAGGGTTACGGCCCAGCTTCGTAAAGGCTGCCAGCAGGTAGTCAATTTCGTCGTCTGCCAGCGCCAGGCCCAGCGATGTATTGGCATGAACCAGTGCCTGACGGCCTTCACCCAACACATCAACGCTTTTGACCGGCTGAGGTTCGTGGTGGGCAAACAGCTGTTCGGCCTGATGGTGGTCGCTGTACACCGTTTCCATCATGCGGTCATGCAGCAGCGCTGACAGCGTTTGCCACTGGGTTTCCGTCAACTGGGGTGCCTGAACATAAAACGCCAGACCGCGCTCCAGTCGACGGACCTGTGACAGATCGCAGTTATGCGCAATATCTGTCGCTTTTGAAGACCATGGCGAAATGGTGCCTGGACGTGGCGTGACCAGCAGCAAACGCCCTTGTGGCGCATGTTCAGCGAGAGAAGGACCGTACTTGAGCAGGCGCTGCAGACGGGATTTTTCATCCTCACTCAACGGCGCGCTGACATCGGCAAAATGGACGTACTCAGCGTAAATATCACTCACCGGCAGATGAGCGTCCTGAAAGCGGGCCAGCAGTTTGTTTACACGAAATGCCGACAGGGCGGGCGAACCACGCAGAATTTCCATCATAAGATCTCTCGTCTTTGAAACGCCGGGTGCGACGCTTCATTGGGCGCAACAGGGGGAAAACGGGGCGTATTATAGAGAAAGCCACTCCGCGACGAAACCGTTTGCGCAAAATTTATGGCCAACAAGATTTGGCTGATAATTGCGCAAAAATTGCTTTATAAGTTGCTCTGCCTCAGTTTGTTGCGCAAAATGCCCCTCGCTCTGGGAGTTAAAACAAAATCAATACTGCCTTAAAAGACAGAGGCCTTGGAGCCATCGAGAGATAACTATTTGAAACGCCTGAAATTAAATTATCTGTTTATCGGTCTGCTCACCGTGCTGTTAGCACTGGCACTGTGGCCGTCCATTCCCTGGCATGGGAGCGGGCAGGATACGATTTCACAGATTAAATCACGGGGAGTGCTACGGGTCAGTACCGTAAACTCACCGTTGACTTACTACACCGTGAATAAAGCACCGGCCGGGATGGATTACGAGCTGGCGAAGCGTTTCGCCCGTTATCTGGGCGTCAGGCTGGAAATCACGGTGCGCGCGAATATCAGCGATCTGTTTGATGCACTTGACGACGGCAAAGCCGATTTGCTGGCCGCAGGCCTTATCTATAATAATGAGCGACTGAACCGCTATCAGACGGGCCCCAGCTATTACAGCGTTTCCCAGCAGTTGGTTTATCGTGTGGATAAAACTCGCCCGAAAAACCTGGGCGATTTAAAGGGACGGCTCGTCGTTGCCTCCGGATCGGCTTATCTGTCTACACTCAAGAGCGCCAGAGCGGATCACTATCCCGACCTTGACTGGGCTATCTCGACTGATCAAAGCCCGAAAGCGCTACTTGAGGCCGTCGCCGAGGGCAAGCTGGATTATACGATTGGCGATTCCGTCACCATCGCACTGCTTCAGCGCATCCATCCACAACTGGCGGTCGCCTTTGACGTCACGGATGAAGAGCCGGTGACGTGGTATATGCCCCGCGAAAGCGACGACAGCCTGAACGCAGCCATGCTGGATTTCTTTAATGGCATGGGCGAAGAAGGCGCAATGGCGCGGCTGGAAGAGAAATACCTCGGGCACGTTGGCACCTTTGATTATGTGGATACGCGCACCTTCCTGCGTGCGATTGATACGGTTCTGCCTGATATCAAACCGTTATTTGAGAAATACGCCAGTAATATCGACTGGCGTTTGCTGGCCGCTATCTCCTATCAGGAATCACACTGGAATCCGCAGGCGACATCACCGACCGGCGTGCGCGGCATGATGATGCTGACGCGCAATACTGCCGACAGCGTGGAAGTGGGCGATCGAACCGATCCTGAGCAAAGTATTCGCGGCGGCAGCCAGTATCTGCAAAATATGATGGATAAAGTCCCGCAGTCCATTCCGGAAGACGAACGTATCTGGTTTGCGCTGGCCGCCTACAACATGGGTTATGCTCATATGCTGGATGCCCGTAAGCTCACGGCAAAACAGGGTGGCAACCCGGACAGTTGGGCTGATGTGAAACTGCGCCTGCCGATGCTGAGCCAGAAGCGTTATTACGCGCAAACGACCTACGGCTACGCGCGGGGCCAGGAAGCGTATAACTACGTGGAAAATATTCGTAAATATGAGATTAGCCTGGTGGGCTATTTGCAGGAGCAGGAAAAGCGCCTTGCCCAGCAGGCCGCGCTGGAAGCGGAGATGGGCAAAGGCTATCCTGCCGTTTCGCCACAAGTGGCAATGAATTAGCTTTCGCGCTGCGCCTGTCGCAGCGCTTTTTGTTGCTGACGACGCATGCGGAAAAAGTCGCTCAGCAGCGCCGCGCACGCGTCTTCCAGCACGCCGTGATCTAACCTTACCTGATGGTTCATCCCCGGATGGCCCAGCACGTCAATCAGCGAACCGGCTGCGCCGGTTTTCACATCGTGCGCGCCATAAACCAGACGACCTATCCGGCTATGCACCATCGCGCCGGCGCACATGACGCACGGCTCCAGCGTCACATAAAGCGTGGTATCCAGCAGACGGTAATTTTCCAGTACTTTCCCGCCCTGACGAAGCGCCATAATCTCTGCGTGCGCGGTGGGATCATGCTGACCGATAGGCCGGTTCCAGCCTTCGCCAATGACGCGGTCGCCGTGAACCAGGACGGCGCCTACCGGCACCTCGCCCTCATCCCATGCGCGTTGCGCCAACGTCAGCGCCCGGCGCATCCAGTATTCATCTTGTTCTTGTGTCACACGAACCACTCCCGGCTGCAAAAAGCGGCGCATTATACCGGGCATGCCGGCAAAACCGAAGCACAGTACAGGTTATTCTAACTGCTGCAATTCACCTGCCGGCGTGACGCGCCAGCGATGCTGACAAAAGAACAATAACGGGTTGTCCTGCTTGCTGTCGCTGTAACCACTATAGAGTTGCAGTGGTGTGCCGATGTGCTCTTCTAACTGCACCACTTTTTCGTGGCCCAGACAGCGCAATTTCAGCACGCGCCCCCCCAGGCCGCGCTGCATCTGGCTGGCAATCAACTTTACTCTGGGCAGAAACGCCGAATCGTAATAGACCTGCTCCACCAGCGACTGCGGCGAGCCCGTAATCAGCCACACATCCGCATCATCGCTGCTGAGGTACTCGCTGAGACGCTTCTGCACCACCGGAAACGCTTTCACGCGCTGGCGAAACCACTGAGCAAACTCGGCCTCCAGTCGTAACAGGGTGGTTTCAGATCGGCCAAAGGTGATTGACCAGAGCAACAGGCTCATCGGCCAGCGGGCCGCACGCCCTTTGAACAGCAGCCCCGCGCCGACGACGGGCAGCAAAGGCACGACCAGTAGCAGATTCAGGGGCTTGCGGCGCAGCAAATAGCGCATGAAAGTGCCAAACATATCCTGTTGGTGCAATGTGCCATCAAGGTCGAAAAACACCACGCGACGTTGTCTCTCGTTGGTCAAACAACTCTCCTTTTTAACGAATATGCATCAACAGCCTCTATTGTAGTCATCTTCGCGCAGCGAGGCGATGACTGTCATTTTTTATTCCAGTGGCTACAATGCTTTTAGAATCATTTATTCCTTGCGGACGCACCGCTACATCATGAGGACTGAGCATGAGTTCATTGCTGCGCATTCGCCAGCTTTATCCTTCACTGGCGCTGAACGAACGCCGGCTGGCGGATTTTTTACTGTCACAACCGGATCGGGCACGGCATTTAAGTTCACAAAAGCTGGCAGAAGAAGCTGGCGTCAGTCAGTCCAGCGTCGTTAAGTTTGCGCAAAAACTGGGATACAAAGGTTTTCCGGCACTCAAGCTGGCACTGAGCGAATCGCTGGCCGATAAAGATGCCATCACCGTGCATAATCAGATCCTCAGTGACGATCCCCTTAAGGCTGTGGGTGAAAAATTACTGACAGAAAAGCTGTCGGCCATTCGCGCGACCCTGGATATCAACAGCGAAGAGAAGCTGAATGCCGTCTTGCAGCTGCTTAAGCGCGCACGCCGTATTTTACTGGTCGGAATCGGCGCATCCGGCCTGGTGGCAAAGGATTTTTCCTGGAAGCTGATGAAGATTGGCATCAATGCCGTCGCGGAGCAGGACATGCACGCGCTGCTGGCCAGCGTACAGGCCATGTCATCCGGCGATGTGCTGCTGGCGATCTCTTACACGGGTGAACGTCGTGAGATTAACCTGGCCGCGCAGGAAGCAGTGCGGGTGGGCGCGGACGTGCTGGCCTTTACCGGCTTTACGCCTAACACTTTGCAGCAGTGCGCCACGCACTGCCTGTACACCGTTGCAGAAGAACAGAGTACGCGCAGCGCCGCGATCTCCTCGACTACCGCCCAGCTGGCGTTAACGGACCTGCTCTTTATGGCGCTGGTACAGAACGATCCTGAGCGCGCGTCCAGCCATATTCGCCACAGCGAGGCGCTGGTGAAGAAGCTGATTTAGCCGCGCCGGGCTCAGGGTGCGCGATATCCTCATAACGGCCCGGTAACGTTCCGCTTACATGAGTGTTCATTTATCTGCATCATGTTTGCGAGGAACACGCTGTGTTATTGTACGCAGCGTAGCGCGCCTGACCCGGATCCCTTAGTTGAGTGACGAGGAGAAGGCGATCCATCGTGCTATAACGGCGTTATTTGGGGTGCTGTGGCGAGCATACTTGTTCGCCGCAGAAACGCCCTGCTCCCTTTACTGACTCAGAAACCGCGATGTCTTTACTGATTACAGAACGATGCATTAACTGCGATATGTGTGAACCCGAATGCCCGAACCAGGCTATTTCGATGGGTGAGATGATTTATGAGATTGAGGTGAGCCGCTGTACCGAATGTGTGGGACATTATGATGTGCCGACCTGCCAGCGGGTTTGCCCTATTGATAACACCATTGTGACGGATCCCCAGCACATCGAATCACGCGATGCGCTGTGGGATAAGTTTGTTGCCCTGCACGGTTAGCTTTCGATAATGACCGTAGCACAGGCATAGTGGCGCTCGTCGGCCAGGGTGACATGGACATGCTGTACACCCAGCCGCTGCGCCACCTCAGCAGCATGATCGAAAAAACGCAGGAGCGGTTTACCCAGCGCATCGTTGTAAACTTCAAACTGATTGAATGCCAGTCCACCGCGAATGCCGGTGCCAAACGCTTTGGCTGCCGCTTCTTTAACGGCGAAACGTTTAGCCAGAAAACGCACCGGCTGACGATGCTGCTGATACTGCTGCCATTCGGCCTCACTCAGCACGCGACGCGCCAGTCGATCGCCAGAGCGAGAAATCACATCGGCAATCCGCTCTATTTCGACGATATCGCTGCCCAGTCCCAGAATAGCCATTAGCGACGCGCTTCTCGCAGCAGCTGTTTCATGGCTTTGACGGCGTCAGGCAGGCCGCTCATCACCGCCCGACCAATGATCGCATGACCGATGTTCAGCTCATGCATTTCCGGCAGCGCGGCAATCGGCAGGACGTTGTGGTAAGTCAGACCGTGACCGGCGTTAACTTTTAATCCGCGGCTGGCCGCAAAGGTGGCCGCCTGACGAATCCGGGCCAGCTCAGCGTCGCGTGCCGGGCCTTCAGGGGCTTCAGCATAGGCACCGGTATGAATTTCAATATAAGGCGCGCCGCTGGTGACAGCCGCTTCGATTTGCCGGTGATCGGGATCGATAAACAGGGATACCAAAATGCCCGCCTCACTGAGTTTTTTTACCGCGGCATTAAGTTTTTCCTGTTGTCCGGCGACATCCAGTCCGCCTTCGGTGGTCACTTCCTCACGCTTTTCCGGCACCAGGCAGCAGAAATGCGGTTTGATGTCACACGCGATATTCAGCATCTCATCGGTGACCGCCATTTCGAGATTCATCCGCGTTTCGATGGTATCACGCAGAATACGCACGTCGCGGTCGGTAATGTGGCGGCGATCTTCCCGCAGGTGCACCGTGATCCCATCCGCGCCCGCCTGTTCGGCGATAAAAGCCGCCTGGACCGGATCAGGGTAATGGGTGCCACGCGCGTTGCGGACGGTAGCAATGTGGTCGATGTTAACGCCTAACAGTAACTCAGCCATGACAATCCTCGGTTCATTATGATCATTGTATGGAGTGTAACGCGCCGTGATGCGATTCCGCTACGACCCGCATCAGGGCTCGCCGGCAATATCGGGCTTTTTTTTCGGTGTAAACTGACGGAAAAGCTCCTGACTTTTTAACGGTTTGCCCCCCAGGTAAGGTTTTAGCGCCATGCGGGTAAAGCGCTTCGCCGCGCGCAGGGCATCCGCATCGGGAAATTCACGCGTGGAGAGCGCCTGCAGGTGTTTACCTGTAAAGCTGCGCTGATTGAGCACCAGACTGGCGATGAAGCCCTTCTCTTCCCGGTAGCTGTAGGTCATGTCTTCACTGACCGGTTCACCACTGCCTGCGCAGTGCAGGAAATCCACGCCATAGCCAAGGTGCCCCAACAGCGCCAGCTCGAAACGACGCAGTGCAGGTTCGGGTGAACCCTCGGCGGCGGCCAGCGTCTGGATACATTGCAGATAGTCAAAAAACAGGTCGGAAAAGGGGATGTGCTGTTCCAGTACCCGAGACAACAGCTCGTTGACGTACAGGCCGCAGTAAAGCGTGATACCACTGAGGGGGAGAGCAAGCGAAACCGCTTCGGCATTGCGCAGCGTTTTCACCTCACCACGACCGCTCCAGCGCACCAGCAGCGGGGTAAAAGGCTGAAGTGTGCCTTTTAACTGAGAACGCCGTGATCGTGCTCCTTTTGCCAGGACACGAACACGGCCTTCACTTTCACTAAACAGGTCAAGCAGCAGACTGGTTTCGCTGAAAGGACGACTATGCAGCACAAAGGCGCGTTGCCAGCCTTCCATTTATTCAGAGATCGTCTGTGTAACCCAGACTACGCAGCGCACGTTCGTCATCTGCCCAGCCGGATTTAACTTTAACCCACAGTTCGAGATGCACTTTGGCATCGAACATCTCTTCCATGTCCTTACGCGCTTCAATACCAATGGTTTTGATTTTGGCGCCTTTATTGCCAATCACCATTTTTTTCTGCCCTTCGCGCTCGACCAGAATCAAACCGTTGATGTCATAACCGCCACGCGCGTTAGACACAAACTGTTCGATTTCGACTGTGACCGAGTAAGGCAGTTCCGCACCGAGGAAACGCATCAGCTTTTCACGGATAATTTCGGATGCCATAAAGCGCTGTGAGCGATCGGTAATGTAATCTTCCGGGAAGTGATGGTCAGATTCCGGCAGATGCTTGCGGGCGATGGCGGCGATGGTGTCGACATTTTTACCGCTTTCGGCCGAAACCGGCACGATATCAATAAAGTTCATCTGCTCGCTGAGGAACTGCAGGTGCGGTAACAGGACGCTTTTATCCTGGATGTTGTCGATTTTATTGATCGCCAGCAGAACCGGCACTTTGCCATCGCGCAACTTGTTTAACACCATCTCGTCGTCGGGCGTCCAGCGCGTGCCTTCAACCACAAAGATGATCAGTTCAACGTCACCGATAGAACTGCTGGCCGCACGGTTCATCAGGCGGTTGATCGCTCGCTTCTCTTCCATATGCAGGCCGGGCGTATCCACGTAAATCGCCTGATAAGCGCCTTCCGTATGGATGCCCATAATGCGGTGACGGGTGGTTTGCGGCTTACGCGACGTAATTGAAACCTTCTGCCCCAGTAACTGGTTCAGTAAGGTGGATTTACCGACGTTAGGCCGGCCAACTATCGCGACAAAGCCGCTGTATGTAACATTTTCGCTCATTCGAGTCCTGAGGTTTTCAGCGCCGGTTGCGGCGCCGGGATAATACTGTTATTCCAGACCAAGTTTAATCAGCGCCTGTTCAGCCGCTGCTTGTTCAGCTTTACGGCGGCTGGAGCCCACGCCCACCACCGGTTCTGCCATACCACTCACCTGACAGTGAATGGTAAATTCCTGATCGTGGGCTTCGCCGCGAACCTGCACCACTAAGTAACTTGGCAGCGGCAGATGACGGCCCTGCAGGTATTCCTGCAGGCGCGTTTTCGGATCTTTTTGTTTATCACCCGGACTGATTTCGTCCAGGCGCGTCTGATACCAGTCAAGGATCAGCTTTTCGACCGTCTGAATATTACTGTCGAGGAAGACACCACCAATCAGCGCTTCCACGGTGTCCGCCAGAATAGATTCACGACGGAAGCCGCCGCTTTTTAATTCGCCGGGCCCCAGACGCAGGCATTCACCCAAATCGAATTCACGCGCCATCTCTGCCAGCGTATTACCGCGCACCAGCGTCGCGCGCATACGGCTCATGTCGCCCTCATCCACACGCGGAAAACGGTGGTAGAGCGCATTTGCAATTACGTAGCTCAGAATCGAATCGCCTAAAAACTCCAGGCGTTCGTTATGCTTGCTACTGGCGCTGCGATGCGTCAACGCCTGCTGTAAAAGTTCAGAATGTGTAAAAGTGTAGCCCAGTTTGCGCTGAAGCTTGTTAATCAGGATGGGGTTCATGCGATTCCAGTTCTGTTTTGCGTCTGTCACTCTGCATACCAAACAGGGCTGAGAATCCAACACATTCTGTTTGGTGTGCAGTGGCCCCCATGACGGAGGCCACCCTATTTTGCCTGACTCTCAGGCTGGCTTAATGGATACCGCCGATACGACTCAGTCGTACGCCGGTTGGCCACTGGCCTTCTTGTTTTTCAAAGCTCATCCAGATGGCGACCGCTTTACCGACCAGATTGCGCTCGGGAACAAAGCCCCAGTAGCGACTGTCGGCGCTGTTGTCACGGTTATCACCCATCATAAAATACTGCCCCTGCGGCACAACCCAGCTCGCCTGCGGCTGGCCGGGCTGCTGATAGTACATGCTCGCCTGGCTTTGTGCTTCCGTCACCAAAAGAATGTCATGCGTCACATTGCCCAGCGTTTCTTTGCGCGTGGCCAGACGTAATCCACCGCGCATGGTTTCATTCAGCGGCACCTGGTAGAACCCGTTACCGGCTTCGTTACCATCAAACCCGCTAAACGTCTGAACAAACTTGCTTGGCTCAATGTTGCTGTAGGTGACGGGCAACGCTTTGCTGCAAGGCTTGCCATTATCGCAGGCCGGATTAATGGTCAGTGTTTTACTGTAGGGATCATAGGTTACACGATCGCCCGGCAGGCCAATCACGCGCTTGATGTAGTCCAGGCTGGGATCTTTTGGGTATTTAAAGACCGCAATATCACCACGCTTAGGATGCCCGGTAGGAATCAGCGTGGTTTGCGTAATCGGATCTTTAATGCCGTAAGCAAACTTCTCGACCAGAATAAAGTCACCAATCAGCAGCGTGGGCATCATCGATCCTGACGGGATCTGGAAAGGCTCATACACAAATGAGCGCACAAAGAATACCACGGCCAGCACCGGAAATACGGAGGCAGCGGTTTCAATCCAGCCCGGCTTAGGTGCCATTTTTGCCAGCGTTTTTTTATCGAGCGTGCCGCCTGACTGCGCCTGTGCCGCCGCCTGCAGCGCCCGGCGCTGTGGTGCCCACTTGATACGATCGATCACCCAGAGAATACCAGTAATCAATGTCGCTATCGCCAGGACTAGCGCGAACATATTAGCCATTTAAGATCCTTATTTGCTGTCTTTTCCGACATGCAGAATGGCGAGGAATGCTTCCTGCGGCAGTTCAACGTTACCGACCTGCTTCATTCGCTTCTTACCCTCTTTCTGCTTCTGCAACAGCTTTTTCTTACGACTGACGTCACCGCCGTAACACTTGGCAAGGACGTTCTTACGCAGCTGTTTGACGGTTGAGCGAGCGATAATGTGGTTGCCGATTGCCGCCTGAATCGCAATATCAAATTGTTGACGTGGGATGAGGTCTTTCATTTTCTCAACCAGCTCACGTCCACGATAAGGTGCGTTATCACGGTGGGTAATCAGCGCCAGCGCATCAACGCGTTCTGAGTTAATCAGCACGTCGACGCGCACCATGTCAGAGGCCTGAAAACGTTTAAAATTGTAGTCCAGTGAAGCATAGCCGCGCGATGTTGATTTCAAACGGTCAAAGAAGTCGAGCACCACTTCAGCCATTGGAATCTCATAGGTCAGCGCAACCTGATTGCCGTGGTAAACCATATTTGTCTGAACGCCACGTTTCTCGATGCACAGCGTAATGACGTTGCCCAGGTATTCCTGCGGCAGCAGCATGTGACACTCCGCAATCGGTTCACGCAACTCTTCAATGTTATTGAGCGGTGGCAGCTTCGAGGGGCTGTCCACATAAATGACTTCGCCGCCCGTGGTTTCCACTTCGTACACCACCGTCGGTGCGGTCGTGATCAGATCGAGATCGTACTCACGTTCCAGACGTTCCTGAATGATCTCCATGTGCAGCAGACCCAGGAAGCCGCAACGGAAGCCAAAGCCCAGCGCGGTTGAACTCTCTGGCTCGTAGAACAGAGAAGCATCGTTCAGGCTCAGCTTGCCCAGCGCATCACGAAACGCTTCGTAGTCATCAGAACTAATTGGGAACAGACCGGCGTAAACCTGCGGCTTCACTTTTTTAAAGCCAGGCAGCGCTTTGTCCGCCGGGTTACGTGCTGTTGTCAGGGTATCGCCCACCGGCGCGCCCAGAATGTCTTTAATGGCGCAGACCAGCCAGCCGACTTCACCACAGTTCAGTTCAGTGCGGTCAACCTGCTTCGGCGTGAAAATGCCCAGTCGATCGGCGTTATAAACCTGGCCGGTACTCAGTACCTTGATTTTATCGCCTTTACGCATGGTGCCGTTTTTCACACGAACCAGCGAGACAACACCCAGGTAGTTATCGAACCAGGAGTCGATAATCAGTGCCTGCAGCGGCCCTTCCGGATCGCCTTCTGGCGGCGGAATATCGCGCACCAGGCGCTCCAGCACTTCAGGTACGCCGACACCGGTTTTCGCCGAGCAACGCACGGCATCGGTGGCATCAATACCGACAATATCTTCGATTTCCTGTGCAGCACGTTCAGGATCGGCGGCAGGCAAATCGATTTTATTCAGCACCGGCACGACTTCCAGATCCATCTCAATCGCGGTGTAGCAGTTAGCCAGGGTTTGCGCTTCAACGCCCTGTCCGGCATCCACCACCAGCAGCGCACCCTCACAGGCGGCCAGTGAGCGGGAAACTTCGTATGAGAAGTCAACGTGTCCCGGCGTGTCGATAAAATTGAGCTGGTAAGTTTCGCCGTCTTGGGCTTTGTAATCGAGCGTCACGCTCTGTGCTTTGATGGTAATACCACGTTCACGCTCAAGGTCCATTGAGTCCAGAACCTGCGCGGCCATCTCGCGGTCAGTTAATCCGCCACAGATCTGAATCAAGCGGTCAGAGAGCGTGGATTTACCGTGGTCAATGTGGGCGATGATGGAGAAATTTCTTATGTGCTTCATTTATAGAGATATCTTCACGTAGAGAATCAGTTAGAAACCTGAGCACAGACACATTCAGGAAGATCGCTCTTAACCCACAATCCTGTCAGCCTCATTAATGACGACGCATATTACACTGTTAAGGCCGCGCATAAAAGAATGGAACGTCGTGGAAACGAAACAGTTTTTTGCGCGTCAGGCTTAAGACAAAAGCCGCAACAAGTGCGGCTTAAACAGGGGTCAGGCTTCGCTTTCAACACGAAGCGCATCTGGGGGCAAGGCGATATTGAGGATAACCGGCTGGAAGGCCTCACGATCGCCAAATTTCATGGAAATGCCTTTGGCGACGATAAAGCCGCCAACTCCGCCTAACAGCGCGCCGCAGGCGGCGGCCAGGTCGCTGCCGAACAGGGCCTGGAACAGCCCCGCGAACAGAAACAGGCCAAACAGCGGCGTCATGTATACCAGCAGTGCCGAACCGAGCAGGCTGCTCTCTTTGATGCCCAGTTCGACACGTTGGCCCGGAGCCAGGGGCTTGCTGCTGGCGATTTGCATCACATGCGCATTCTTTGGCCCCAGCTTATTCAGCATATGGCTGCCACAGCCTTTACGTGCCTGGCAGCTGTTGCAGGAGGTTTTGGCTTCGGTATGCAGTGTGGCGATACCATCCTGCCATGCCACCACGGTGGCCCATTCTCTCATCATTTTTTTGCCCCAGGATTAACACTGTCCGCGATACGTTTGGCCGTCGCAGGCGGTAACTCGCCAACGACCGTAATTTCGTAATTATCGCGTATTACGGTTTCCACCGTACGGCGTCCCGTGCGCAATGTCTGTGCGACGCTGTTTTTATCTGCCGGCGTAACGTTTACAGCAAAGCTAAACAGACCATCGCTGTACAGCCGGGATTCAAGGGATTTATTTAACGCGGGAAGCATACGCCGGCTTTGGGAAACGAGCGTCATCCCTGCGGGAAGCCAGGCGGGCTCCCAGTCCAGCGTCGCGTTGTCTGATTTGGTTAACGAGAGCGACGGCGGCAGATTGGCCTTTTCAAGGCCCTGCATCAGGTTGCGTACGCCATCATCCACCGCGAAGCTGATCACGCGAAACTGTTCCATCGTTTCACCGTCACGATCCAGCAGATCCACGCGCAGCGGTAGCTTGGTATCCACATCCAGCCATACAACATAGCTGTAGCGCGTGCCATCGCGCGACACTACGCGCACCACATCACACATCTGATCGGCAATGCGGGAACGGCCGACGGTAATAAAGTCATAAGCCGCATCAAGTTTGGCAAAGTCGGCGTAGATAATCGATGGCAACGCATCGACGATGTGATTGCCGGGAAGCGAGAAAGGCTCAATACCCGGTTCGAAATAGCTGATGTCGTTGCCGCGCTGAATGACTTCGCGACGCGGACCGTCCATCTGCAGAATTTGTGCATAGACGCGATCGTCGATTACTGCGTGACGATAACGGAGCGATTCCATACCAAGACGGGAAACGTTGATGTAGGCGAATTCGTAGTTGAGCGTCTGACTTGCCTGCTCCATCTGCTGTAATAACGCCCCAGACGCAGAAACCTGCGCTGGGGCGGCAGTGGACCACAACAGGCTGCCCGTCAGAAGACTAACGGCATACCATAGCGGCTTCATTACTGCTGCTGCATTCCTAATGACTGATTACCCGGTACATTGGCCTGCGCTTGTTTTGGCGCATTGGTTTCGAACTGCAGCTGATCGGCGTGCAGACGACGCTGAAGTTCGTAGTCCTGCAGCATGGCGTTCACGCGGCGACGCTGGTCCTGCACCTGTTGTGAGGCATTGCCTGAACCAAACATATCCGAGGGGACACCCAGACTGACAGGTGACGCTTTGCCCATCACTGGCAAGGTGTTGAATACCGGTGAGTCAGAGCTTTCCACGCTGCCGTTGGTGGGTTGGTTATAGTGCTGAACACCCACAATTACCGCCAGGGAAACACAGGCGGCGACGCCGACCTGCGTAATCTGGGCCGCCCAGGGGCGAACTTTGTGCCAGAACGGCATTTTTTCCCAGCGAGAAGGCTCGGGCTGTGCTTCAGGAATCAGGGACGTCACATTACGCTGTGGCTCGTTTTCGATGGCAGCGGCAACGCGAGCAGAAATATCAAAATGCAGGTGTTCACCAACATCGCCGCGCATGGTATCGCGAATCAGATGGTAGCGTTCCCAGCTTTTTTGTAGATCTGCATCCTTAGACAGGGCTGAAATCAGCGCGTTATCTAAAGCCTCACCATCCATTAAAGCGGAAAGTTTTTCTTTCTGCATGCCTAATACCCTTCCAGTAGCCGTTATCACTGACGTTGGATAAGCGGTTGAACTTTATTATCAATGGCCTCACGTGCACGGAAAATACGTGACCTTACCGTGCCCACCGGGCAATCCATAATGACGGCGATCTCTTCATAGCTCAGACCGTCAAGTTCCCTGAGGGTAATTGCCATTCGCAAGTCCTCAGGAAGCGCCTCGATGGTACGAAAGACGATTTGTTTCAGTTCGTCAGACAACATTAAGTTCTCAGGGTTCGAAATTTCTTTTAACGCACCCGCACTTTCGAAATTTTCCGCATCAATTGCATCAACATCGCTGGAAGGCGGACGGCGTCCCTGAGCAACCAGATAGTTTTTGGCTGTATTCACGGCAATCCGATACAGCCAGGTGTAAAACGCGCTATCGCCACGGAAAGAATCCAGTGCCCGATACGCCTTAATAAATGATTCCTGAACGACGTCAGGCACATCGCCTGAAGGCACATACCGTGAGACCAGGCTCGCGACTTTATGCTGGTAACGGATCACCAGTAAGTTGAAAGCTTTTTGATCCCCCTTCTGAACCCGTTCAACCAGAACCTGGTCCGCTAACTGCTCGCTCATCCGAGGTAAAGTCTCCCCAAATACTTTCTTATGCGTTAAGGAACTGCCAGCACACAGCTATTGAGCAAGCATGCGCTTTGAGTCATTACGTGGCGAAAAGTTCATTTTCGGCCGCTTTGCTGCAGGATTACACAGTTTGTTGATTTTCGTTCAATGTAACACGCGCAAATCGCAGGCAGAGTAACCTATGACAGCCGCTTTTTCATCTTTAAATCCTTGTATTCGATTAAGTTTGGTATGAAAAACAGATTTTAAACGGTTAAATGACTAACCATTTGATATATCTCATAAATTAGATTTAGTCCGCTATTACGCCTGCTTGCGTGTTCAAAATACTTCACAAAAAACCATCAAAGGCTTATGCTCGGGTCATTCTTGTTTAGTAAATTAAACACTATGACAACATTCTCCCCCTCAGATTATCAGTGTGATGTGCTTATTGTGGGCAGCGGTGCGGCGGGACTGTCACTGGCGTTGCGGCTGGCCTCGCATTACCGGGTCACTGTGCTCAGTAAAGCGCAGGTTAATGAAGGCTCAACGCTGTATGCGCAGGGCGGCATTGCGGCAGTGTTTGATGAAACTGACAGCGTGGATTCTCACGTTGAAGACACGCTGATTGCCGGGGCGGGCTTGTGCGATCGTGAGGCTGTTTCATTTGTCGCCAGCAATGCGCGGCACTGCGTGCAGTGGCTGATCGATCATGGCGTGGCGTTTGATACCGATCCTCAGGCCGGCGGTGAAATGCGTTACCACCTGACGCGAGAAGGCGGCCACAGCCATCGCCGTATTCTGCACAGCGCCGACGCCACCGGCCGGGAAGTGGAAACCACGCTGGTCGGCCAGGCGTTGCGTCATCCGAATATCCGCATCCTGGAACGCACTAACGCGGTGGATCTGATTCTGTCAGACAAACTGGGCTTACCGGGCCCCCGCCGGGTAATGGGGGCCTGGATCTGGAACCGCAATCGCGAACGGGTCGAAACCTGCCAGGCGCGCGCCGTCGTGCTGGCCACGGGCGGCGCGGCCAAAGTTTATCAGTACACCACGAATCCTGATGTCGCCTCTGGTGACGGCATTGCGATGGCGTGGCGAGCAGGATGCCGGGTCGCTAACCTGGAATTTAACCAGTTTCACCCTACCTGCCTGTTTCATCCGCAGGCGCAAAACTTTCTGCTGACGGAAGCCCTGCGCGGCGAAGGCGCCTGGCTGGTGCGGCCCGATGGTTCGCGGTTTATGCCTGACTTCGACGAACGCGCGGAGCTGGCCCCGCGCGATATCGTCGCCCGCGCCATCGATCATGAAATGAAACGGCTGGGCGTAGACTGCATGTATCTGGATATCAGCCACCAGCCGCCGGCCTTCATCCGTTCCCACTTCCCGATGATTTACAAAAAACTGCTGACCTTTGGCTTTGATCTGACAAAGGACAGAATCCCTGTGGTGCCCGCCGCGCATTACACCTGTGGTGGCGTGGTCGTCGATCGGCATGGCCGCACCGACATCGATTGTTTATATGCAATCGGTGAAGTCAGTTATACCGGGCTGCACGGTGCCAACCGCCTCGCCTCAAATTCTGTTCTGGAGTGTCTGGTATATGGCTGGTCTGCCGCGGAGGATCTGATGCGGATCTTACCTGAAACGGAGACCGTAGATCGTTTACCGGCCTGGGATGAAAGCCAGGTGGATGATGCCGATGAGCGCGTGGTCATTCAGCATAACTGGCATGAGCTACGGCTGTTTATGTGGGATTATGTCGGCATTGTCCGTACCACTAAGCGGCTGGAACGCGCGTTGCGCCGCATCAGCCTGCTTCAACAGGAAATCGACGAGTACTATCGCCACTTCCGGCTGTCAAACAACCTGCTGGAACTGCGCAACCTGGTACAGGTGGCAGAGCTGATGGTGCGTTGTGCGCTGCAACGCAAAGAGAGCCGCGGGCTGCATTTTATTCGCGACTATCCCGATACGCTGGCGGAAGCGCAACCGACCGTCCTGCAGCCCGGCGATCACATAAACAAATAGAAGTCACGCGTCAGGCTTTGCCAGGCGTCAGAATACTGCCGGTCGGCATCGCGGATAGCCAGGCGTTCAAACAGGGTTTCACCCGGACTGGGTGAAAACCCCAGCAATACACGATGCGGCGGACGGTGAGCATATTCCGCCACATCGAAGCGAAAGCGCAGATGCCAGCCCTCCAATTGTGCCTGCGCAATCACCTCCTGCCCTGTCGTCTCAGGCAGTATCACACAAAAGAAGCCCTCTTCTTCTATGAGCAACGCTGCGCAACGTAATAAGGTCTGATGGTTTAAGGTACCGGTCGCGCGTGCGCTGTCGCGTGCCGACGTTGAGCAGGCCACGCCAGGTGCAAAGTAAGGCGGATTACTGACGATCAGTGAATAGCGCGTATTGCTGTTTTCCGCCCACTGCGCAATATCCTGTTGATGAACATGAATACGCGCAGCCCAGGGTGACTGACAGGCATTCTCGCTGGCCTGTTGCGCAGCGTCGGCATCGAGCTCCACCGCATCGATGACCACATCAGAATGCGTTCGCTGGGCCAGCATCAGCGCAATCAGGCCCGAACCGGTACCGATATCAAGGATGCGCTTTACCCCGGCGACCGGTGCCCACGCGCCCAGCAGAATGCCATCAGTACCGACCTTCATTGCACAGCGATCGTGTGCGACAAAAAACTGCTTGAAGGTAAACCCGTTCTTTTTTAACTGCGGCCGCGCCTGCGGCTTGTCCTGCATCATACTCAGCGACCATTCACCTGTTTTTCTGCCGTATAGCTGGCGCCAAGTGTAACGTGCCAGGTTGGGGAATTCACGCCGTTGACGTAATCTGACGCAGTCAATACCGATAAACAGATGAAGATTATGTCCGATCTGTCTATAATCAGCGCCCCAAACTGAGGTAGAACATGACCGTAACCACATTTTCCGAACTTGAACTCGACGAAAGCCTGCTTGAAGCGCTGCAGGAGAAAGGCTATACGCGCCCGACAGCAATTCAGGCTGCTGCCATTCCCCCCGCGCTGGAGGGCCGCGACGTTCTGGGTTCGGCACCTACCGGGACCGGGAAAACCGCCGCGTATTTATTACCGGCGTTGCAGCACCTGCTCGATTTTCCACGCAAGAAGTCTGGCCCGCCACGTATTTTAATTTTAACGCCCACCCGTGAACTGGCGATGCAGGTTGCCGACCAGGCGCGGGAACTGGCGAAACATACGCATCTGGATATCGCCACTATCACCGGCGGCGTGGCCTTTATGAACCACGCCGAAGTGTTCAGCGAAAATCAGGACGTTGTGGTTGCTACCACCGGCCGTCTGCTGCAGTACATCAAAGAAGAAAACTTTGACTGCCGCGCAGTGGAAACGCTGATCCTGGATGAAGCAGACCGCATGCTGGACATGGGATTTGCCCAGGATATCGAAACCATCGCGGGTGAAACGCGCTGGCGTAAACAGACAATGCTGTTCTCCGCTACGCTGGAAGGCGAGCATATTAAAGATTTTGCCGAGCGCCTGCTGAACGAACCGGTTGAACTGGAAGCCGATCCCAGCCGTCGCGAGCGTAAGAAAATTCAGCAGTGGTATCACCGCGCCGACGATCTTGAGCACAAAACCAAACTGCTGGTTCACCTGTTAAAGCAGCCGGAAGTGACCCGATCCATTGTGTTTGTGCGTAAACGTGAACGCCTGCATGAACTGGTCAGCTGGCTGCATGATGCCGGAATCCGCACCAGCTACCTGGAAGGGGAAATGGTCCAGGCTAAACGCAATGAGGCGATTAAACGTCTGGTGGAAGGTCGGGTAAACGTGCTGGTCGCCACCGATATCGCCGCACGCGGGATTGACGTGGAGGATGTGAGCCACGTGATTAACTTCGATATGCCACGCACGGCGGATACCTATCTGCACCGCATCGGCCGTACGGGCCGTGCCGGTCGTAAAGGCATCGCCATTTCGCTGGTCGAGGCCCATGACCATCTGCTGCTGGGTAAAGTCAGTCGCTACGTTGACGAGCCGATTAAAGCACGGGTGATTGACGAGCTGCGTCCGGTCACGCGTGCGCCTTCGCCAAAAACCACCGGAAAACCGTCGAAAAAGGCGCTTGCAAAGCGTGCAGAGCGAAAAGCCAAAGAAGAAGAGAAACCGCGGGTGAAAAAACGCCATCGCGATCTTAAAAATGTCGGTAAACGCCGCAAGCCAAGTGGCAGCTCATCCGGCAGTGAGAACGCGGAATAAAACAGCACGCTTCTAAAAAAATCGCCTCCTGAGAGGCGATTTTTCATTGTTCAGGTGGGTAAAGCCCGGTTTCGTCTCCATTCAGCATCAAACATCATAAAGCTGCCCGGCTGGATATTTCACCCGACGACACTCATGTTCTATCTGTCTGTTAACGCGTAGAAATTTGTCCTTCTGGCGCTGCGTTTTATTTCAGCACACAGGCAGTTTATAAACTTTCCGTAAAGGTACGGGCAATGACGTCACGCTGTTGTTCAGGCGTCAGCGAATTAAAGCGCACGGCATACCCGGAAACACGAATGGTCAGCTGCGGATACTTCTCAGGATGTTTCACGGCGTCTTCCAGCGTTTCACGGCGCAGGACGTTAACGTTTAAGTGCTGCCCGCCTTCCACGCGCACCTGGGGTTTAATCTCGACCGGTACTTCACGGTAAGCCATGTCCCCTAACTCACCAATCGCGACAATCTGATCGTCCTGATAGCCCGCTACGGCACACAGACAACGTGCCTGAGCGGTTTCTTCATCTAACAGCCAGAACGAATTCACTAAGGCCGGATTGTGTGACTGGGTAATTTGAATACCTGTGATCATCTCAGTGTCTCCTGCAAGGCATTGGCTGGACCAATACCGTCAATAAATCAATGATGAGCAACTGGTATATCACTCGCTCATGACGTTAGTTTTGACCTGAATCAAGTACAATCGGGCGCTTTTTGTCCACATTGCTAAGCGATTGATTTTTAAAACGTAGCGGGACTACATTTTATTGAATTTTTAAAATAATTTTAGGCTTCATGTCTGGATACTGAACAGCTAAGCTTAGCGTTCAGAACACAAGGGAGTTGATTATGGCTGCAAAGCTGACCTGGCACGATGTGCTGGCTGAAGAGAAAGAGAAGCCCTATTTCATTGAAACCCTGAAACAGGTCGCCAACCAGCGGGCTGCAGGCGTGACCGTTTATCCGCCGCAAAAAGACGTGTTTAATGCCTTTCGCTTAACGGAGTTAGGCGATGTGAAAGTGGTGATTTTGGGTCAGGATCCTTACCACGGGCCGAATCAGGCACATGGTCTGGCTTTTTCTGTATTACCGGGCGTGCCCATTCCGCCTTCCCTTCAGAACATGTATAAAGAGCTGCAGCAGGATATTCCGGGCTTTGAGAAACCCAGTCATGGCTATCTGGCCAGTTGGGCAGAGCAAGGCGTGCTGTTGCTGAATACCGTGTTAACGGTGGAAGCGGGCAAAGCGCATTCTCATGCCCGGCTGGGCTGGGAAACCTTTACCGACAGGGTGATTGACGCGATTAACGCGCAGCGTGAAGGGGTAATCTTTTTACTGTGGGGTTCGCATGCGCAGAAGAAAGGCAGCATCATTGATCGCCAGCGCCATCATGTGTTGCAGGCGCCGCATCCTTCTCCCCTTTCGGCACACCGCGGCTTTTTTGGCTGCCAGCATTTCTCAAAAACTAACGCCCTGTTAAAAGAAAGCGGCAGAGATCCTGTTGACTGGACACCAGTTTTACCTGACCCGGCAGCCTGAACACAACGGCCGCGTCAGTGCGCGGCCGTTGTGAGATGAGGCTACAATCAGGCTTTCGCCTTGGCCACTGCAACCATGGCCGGACGCAGTAGACGCCCATTCAGGGTATAACCGCGTTGCATCACCATCATCACGTGGTTAGGCTCGACATCGTCAGATTCCATCATCGACATCGCCTGATGGACTTCAGGGTTGAACGGCACGCCGGTTTCACCGACCACTTCAACACCGAATTTACGCACTGCGCCCAGCAGCGATTTCAGCGTCAGCTCAATGCCTTCCACCATCGAAGCGGATTTCTCATCTTCTTTGTTCGCCAGCTCCAGCGCACGCTCCAGGCTGTCAATCACCGGAAGCAGCTCGTTGGCAAACTTCTCCAGCGCAAATTTGTGCGCTTTTTCAATGTCCATCTCGGTACGACGACGCACATTTTCAATCTCTGCCTGTGCACGCAGCTGCGCGTCACGCACGCCGTTCTGCAACTGCGCTAACTCAGCTTCGAGCTGAGCGATGCGCTCATCACGCGGATCCACCTCACCTGCTGTCTCCGCGTCCTGAGGTTGCTGTTGTTCCTGTTGAATTTCGTCTGAGACTTGCTCGTTTGGGGTGTTCTGTTCTTTACTACTCATGAATTTCTCCGCGTTTTGCACATTCACTTCGCTGGTTGGCTTATTATGGGGATTGGTTTGGCGGTTTCAAGGGAACACGTCACATCATCGTGCCGATTTGGCTTATGAGGAAGACCCACTCGATGAACAAACACTTTAACTGCATTGGAATTGTGGGCCATCCACGCCATCCCACCGCGCTTACCACGCATGAAATGCTGTGCCGCTGGCTGACCGGTAAGGGCTACCGTGTCATTGTCGAACAGCAGATTGCGCAGGAACTCTCACTGGACGATGTCCAGACTGGCACGCTGGCAGAAATCGGCCAGCAGGCGGATTTAGCCGTCGTGGTCGGCGGTGACGGTAATATGCTAGGCGCAGCCAGAGTACTGGCGCGGTATGACATAAAAGTGATTGGCATCAACCGCGGCAATCTGGGATTTCTGACGGATCTGGATCCGGATAACGCGCACCATCAGCTTGATGACGTGCTAAACGGCAATTATTTTGTGGAAAGCCGCTTTCTGCTGGAAGCGCAGGTCTGCAAAACCGACTGCTCACCCCGCATCGGCAGCGCAATTAATGAAGTGGTACTCCATCCGGGCAAAGTCGCCCACATGATCGAGTTTGAAGTGTACATTGATGAGGTGTTTGCCTTTTCACAGCGCTCAGACGGCCTGATCATTTCTACGCCGACCGGATCTACGGCCTATTCCCTGTCCGCAGGGGGCCCGATCTTAACGCCGTCGCTGGACGCGATAACGATTGTGCCCATGTTTCCGCACACCTTATCGGCCCGGCCTCTGGTGATTAACAGCAGCAGCACCATTCGCCTGCGCTTTTCGGCCCGCCGCAACGACCTGGAAATCAGCTGCGACAGCCAGATTGCGCTGCCTATTCAGGAAGGGGAAGATGTGCTGGTCCGCCGCAGCGAAAACCATCTCAATCTTATCCATCCCAAAAACTACAGCTATTTCAACACGCTGAGTTCCAAACTGGGCTGGTCAAAAAAATTGTTCTGAAAGTGAGCGCGCCCTCTTTACTGGATAAAAAACCAGTTTATACTGTATGAAAAACCATATGTGTTTATTCATACAGGTGACGCTATGCTGGCACAACTGACCATCAGCAATTTCGCTATCGTTCGTGAGCTCGACATTGATTTTCAACGTGGCATGACGGCCATTACCGGTGAAACCGGTGCCGGTAAATCTATTGCTATCGATGCGCTCGGATTGTGCCTCGGCGGTCGCGCGGATGCCGATATGGTGCGTCAGGGTGCCAACCGCGCAGATTTATGCGCGCGCTTTCAAATCAAAGCCTCGCCTTCCGCTCAGCGCTGGCTCAGCGACAACCAACTGGATGATGGCAATGAGTGCCTGTTGCGCCGCGTGATCAGTGCCGATGGCCGCTCACGCGGTTTTATTAACGGCACGGCGGTTCCGCTTTCACAGCTTCGCGATTTAGGCCAGTTGCTGATTCAGATTCATGGCCAGCACGCGCACCAGTTGCTGCTCAAGCCCGACCATCAAAAACACCTGCTGGATGCCTATGCCGGGCATGACGCGCTGCTGGTTGAGATGCGTGCGGCGTATCAGACCTGGCATCAGAGCTGCCGTACTCTGGCGCAGCATCAGCAGCAGGCGCAGGAACGTGAATCCCGTCGCGAATTACTGCAGTACCAGCTCAAAGAACTGAACGAGTTTGCCCCGCAGGCAGGTGAGTTCGAGCAGATCGACGAAGAATACAAACGCCTAGCCAACAGCGGACAGCTGCTTTCAACCAGCCAGCAGGCACTTCAGCTTCTGGCGGACAGCGATGACACCAACCTCAACAGCATGCTGTACAGCGCACGCCAGATGCTGTCAGAGCTTACCGCACTGGATGACAAGGTCAGCGGGGTTTATAACCTGCTGGAAGAAGCGGCCATTCAGTTGAGCGAAGCCAGCGACGAACTGCGTCACTACTGCGACAGCCTCGATCTGGATCCCAATCGCCTTTACGAACTGGAACAGCGTATCTCGCGGCAAATCGCGCTGGCGCGTAAGCACCATGTCACGCCGGAAGGCTTACCCGCGCTCCATCAGCAATTGCTGGATGAAGCAGAGTTGTTATCCCAGCAGGAAAGCGATCAGGAAAGTCTGCAAACGTTGGTCACCGAACATTATCAGGCGGCCTTACAGTGCGCGGAACGACTGCACGAACAACGTAGCCGCTTTGCGGATGAGCTTCAGCAGTTAATTACCCAGAGCATGCATTTGCTTTCGATGCCGCACGGCCGCTTTGCCATCGAACTGGTGTTTAATCCCGATCAGTTAACGGCGGATGGCGCAAGCCGCATTGATTTCCAGGTGACGACCAACCCCGGGCAGCCTTTACAGCCGTTGGGCAAAGTTGCTTCCGGCGGTGAGCTGTCACGTATTGCGTTGGCCATTCAGGTGATTACGGCCCGCAAGATGGAAACCCCGGCGATGATCTTTGACGAAGTTGACGTGGGCATCAGCGGCCCTACCGCCGCCGTCGTCGGCAAGATGTTGCGCCAGTTGGGCGAATCAACACAGGTGATGTGCGTTACGCATCTGCCGCAGGTCGCCGGTTGCGGACATCAGCACTTCTTTGTCAGCAAAGAGACTGACGGCGAAATGACGGAAACCCATATGCAGCCGCTGGACAAGCGCGCACGTTTGCAGGAACTGGCGCGTTTACTGGGCGGCAGCGAGGTCACCCGCAACACGCTGGCTAATGCTAAAGAACTTTTAGCCGCCTGATATGCACTTTTTTAACACAGCGTGGTCATATGCATGCTCTGTAGAGGTTTCCAATAGCGAAAAGGTTTATTATCATCGACAGCTATTGTCGCCTGAATAATAAAGCCTGCCGCAGGCAGAGTTCAGAATTTGATGGCAGAAGAACAGCCTGTAAAAGGCGTTTGGCCCCAGAAAAGGAATGTATAGATGCGCTGTAAAACGCTGACTGCCGCGGCAGTGGTAATGTTGATGATGACCGCCGGATGCTCCACTTTAGAGCGCGTGGTTTATCGTCCCGATATCAATCAGGGAAACTATCTGGTTGCCAATGATGTTGCCAAGATTCATACCGGCATGACTCAGCAGCAGGTGGCCTATACACTGGGTACGCCGATGATGAAAGATCCGTTTGGTAGCAATGTCTGGTACTACGTATTCCGTCAGGAACCTGGCCATGAGAAGGTCAAACAGCAGACACTGACGTTGACCTTCGACCGCAGCGGTGTGCTGACCAACATCGACAATAAACCTGCCCTGTCCTCGCAAGAAGGCTAACGGTTGATTCTGACCGTCGCTATCGCGGCGGTGATTAACCCGCAGAAAGCAAAAAGGCGCTCATCAGCGCCTTTTTCATGTTCTTCGATCTGACCGGTTATTTCTTGCTGCTGGCCGCGCGTTCTGCGCGTTGACGACGCAGTTCTTTCGGGTCGGCAATCAGCGGACGGTAGATCTCAACCCGATCGCCTTCCTGCACGATATCCGTCAGTTTCACCGGGTGGCTGTAAATGCCCACTTTATTGCTGGCAAGGTCGATATCAGGCCGCAGCTCAAGCAAACCTGATTTTTTGATGGCCTGCTCGACCGTACTGCCCTCTTCCAGCTTTACGTACTGCTGATACTGTTTTTCAGGCAGGGCGTACACCACCTCAACCGAGATATCAGGCACTGTAAACCTCTTTGGCGCGTTGCGTGAACGCCTGCACCATGCTGTTGGCCAGTTCTTTGAAGATGCGACCGAATGCCATTTCAACCAGCATATTGGTGAACTCAAACTCCAGGCTGAGTTCGACCTTACAGGCATCATCGCCGAGATCGATAAAGCGCCATCCGCCGGTCAGCTTGCGGAACGGGCCGTCGACCAGCTGCATATGAATGCTCTGGTTGTCGGTCAGCGTATTACGGGTAGTAAAGGTTTTACTGATGCCCGCTTTAGACACGTCGACTGACGCCGTCATCTGATTTTCAGAGGCATCCAGCACGCGGCTACCGGTGCAGCCCGGCAGAAACTGCGGGTAGGCATCGACATCGTTTACGAGTTGGTACATTTGTCCGGCGCTAAAGGGGACCAGCGCCGAACGACTAATCTGAGCCATAATGGTTCCTGTTCGTCACAAAACCGCTAAATAATAGCATTTTCAGCGATTAAACAAAAATTCCTCATTGTCATGGTGTGCTAGAATACCCTGTTTCCTGCTGCCCCGCTGGACTGGGGATGCGATAACCGACCAAGTGATGTAAAATACGCGGCATTATGACAAAGAAAAAAGCACACAAACCCGGTTCTGCCACCATTGCCATGAACAAGCGCGCCCGCCACGAATACTTCATTGAAGAAGAGTTCGAAGCCGGTTTGTCGCTACAGGGATGGGAAGTTAAATCACTCCGTGCAGGTAAAGCGAACATCAGCGACAGCTACATTTTGCTGCGCGATGGCGAAGCCTATCTGTTCGGCTCAACCTTCCAGCCGCTCGCCGTGGCTTCAACGCACGTAGTCTGCGATCCTACCCGCAGCCGTAAACTGCTGTTGAAAAAGCGTGAGCTGGATTCACTGTATGGCCGCGTTAATCGCGAGGGCTATACCGTTGTTGCGCTGTCGCTCTACTGGAAAAACGCCTGGTGTAAGTTAAAAATCGGCGTGGCTCGCGGTAAGAAAGAACACGACAAGCGTAACGACATCAAAGATCGCGAATGGCAAATGGACAAAGCGCGTATTATGAAGAATGCCAATCGTTAAATACTGGAATTCGATACGCTTTTTTGCTAGTATTTGAAGTTCTGGGGCTGATTCTGGATTCGACGGGATTGTGAAGCCTTAGGAGCATGCCGAGGGGCGGTTGGCCTCGTAAAAAGCCGCAAAAAAATAGTCGCAAACGACGAAAACTACGCTTTAGCAGCTTAATAACCTGCTGAGAGCCCTCTCTCCCTAGCCTCCGCTCTTAGGACGGGGATCAAGAGAGGTCAAACCCAAAAGAGATCGCGTGGATGCCCTGCCTGGGGTTGAAGCGTTAAACTTAATCAGGCTAGTCTGTCAGTGGCGTGTCCGTCCGCAGCTGACCGGCGAATGTAAAGACTGGACTAAGCATGTAGTGCCGACGGTGTAGTAATTTCGGACGCGGGTTCAACTCCCGCCAGCTCCACCAAAATTCTCCATCGGTGATTACCAGAGTCATCCGATGAAGTCCTAAGAGCCCGCATGGCGCAAGCCCTGCGGGCTTTTTTGTGCCTTGAATTTGTCCCGCGAAGTCCGAAGAAAACTAATTAAATCCGAACCTTTTAGGCCCATTGATAGGCCCAACGAAAAGCTCTATTGTTTTCGTTGGGCCTAAACGCATGGAGACTCCCCATGGCAAGAAAAACCAAGCCGTTAACCGATACGGAAATCAAAGCCGCCAAACCTAAAGA
>Ga0157363_1000335_pt1 | contig 35804 bp, 20 predicted proteins | sample AttsexASBM1_FD_111477 | JGI IMG/M metagenome (GOLD analysis project Ga0157363, IMG submission 111477) | Fungus gardens microbial communities from leaf cutter ant in Ribeirão Preto, State of São Paulo, Brazil - Atta sexdens ASBM1 | ecosystem: Host-associated > Fungi > Mycelium > Unclassified ... | reverse complement strand
ATGTAAACGATATATCTCTATTTTTGGCTAGAACTATGTTGGTTTTTTTATTTATGATTGAGATGTTTAAATTTTAGAGATGATTGTGTTCATTTTTAAAAAACTTTAAGGTCATCGTCGATATACATATAACTCGCAAATGAATTTAGAAAATGTCCACAAATTGAAGATATCTTCGCAAATAATTGTTTTAGAAATTTACGATTTTGTTACAGTTTAAGAAAAACTATTCCTTCTTTTTTATACAGTTGTCTGCTACAGATATCTCTAAAAAAATTATATAACAAATAATAAAGTTATAAAGCCACTTTCATGAACTGTAGTTTTTGCTTTAATTTGCTGCAAATATTTTCCGCTATAAATTAATTTAAAATTAAAAACAATAATAGAATACAATTCGAAATTATTTAAATAAATTTTTCTCGAGCAAATATCTCGTTTTTATTAGGTATAATTGCAATTTTAAAGTGTTATGAGAACAAATTTATAAAAAAATGTGAGTACATAATTTAGAATCTATTTGTGTAATTTCTCTCACCCGCATGCTATTGACTAAATGGAACAGTCCTGAACGTCGCACAATTATATCTACAGTGCATCGCACCTCGCGACGTTGCACTTACATCGTCTGGAAAGCCTATGAATCAACGGTCGAGCTTTCATGTCGTTTCGCGTGTAACATCCAGCAAATATTTCCATTCATAGAGATATCGAGTTTTAGGATTTGCATGTTGGAAAAATATTATTCGCAGCGAAAATATCAACAGTTAAGAATGATAATTTTCTTCTTGCAGCGTTAAGTGATGGGCAAAGGTGAGGAGAGAAACGGCACGACGGCGCAGGCGGGCGAATCGACATTCCTGGGAAAGAGTTCGAACGAGGCCAGCAAGATGCTGGAGGCCGCGTTGCTCCAGATGGACGACATTATTTCTGGTACAAATATCACTTGTACACATATCAAATATGGATGTAATAGATTTTAATGTATTATTTATAAGGATATATTTGAGGATTCTGTATTTTATAAATACGTTATCAACACTATATATTATAAAAGAAAAATAGGGGGATAAATACTATAAATTTTTATGTCATAAAAAAAAAAGATAGAAAAATATTCATTTCAAAAATCAGGCAAATTTATAATTTTTTATGTTCGCTTGATGTATATATTTAAAACTTGAATTTTCTCAAGAAAAAAAGGAGGATTCTTCCTCTTTTCCCTTTAAATTTTGGCAAAAAGAAATGAATTGTGAAAATTATTTTTATGAAAAGTTAAACGTTTAACGCTCAATTTGTGACTTACGCCTTATATGTGAGAAAATTTGCTGAAAATTCTCGAAGGCTGATTTTAATACAAATATTTTAATAAGTTTTGTGTAAAAATAAATAATTTTTACTCTTTCCTGATTGAAATTCTGGGCTCACTTAAAGTATAATGAATTTAAAGTATAATAGATCGCAAATCTCATAAGCCTACCTTATCCTAGTATTGAATGACACTCGAATGACATTGTGATCACTTTCTGCGCAATTATATTATAAATACATTTGCAGGTGCTTGTGCCGAGAGTTCGACCGAGAGCAGTTCGGAGTGGAAGAACTCGGTAAAAGAAGCGGCAAGGAATCTCGTGACTGCGATAAAGGGCGCACCGATGCCACCCCCGCCGCCCGATGGCGTCACTCAGAACATCCTCTTGGCATGGATGCAGCCGGTAAGCTAACAACAGATAGCGATCTCTGTCCCGACGATTTTATGCTACTCGCACATTCGTCGACGACCGAAGGAGCGTCATCTCCTCAAAATTTTACCCTTCCGCTTTTCAAGATGATACGTTCCGGAAATGAGAACAATTCGTCTCGCGATCAACTCGGATGTCGTTCGAGGAACACGTGTAGTGTCCGCCTCGTGCATCCGGAGCTGCGTTCGCATCCGGTACACACGCTGTGCGTCGGTACGCACGTGTTCGCGTGTTTAATCGCCATGATGTACATCGGTCACGTATGTTCGGATGCTTGACTTTGTAATCATTGGATCGTAATCATGGACTTGATGTCGATTGACAGCGGTCGGAATTGACTAAGAATCCACTTTTGATTTTAATTGCCATCGTTTTCATAACTATGCATGTGTTAATATATATTGTAGAAAAGATCAGTAGAATTTCTCTCTTATCTACAAAAGTAAGTATATAATTAACAATAATTTCCATATATATATATATATAAAACAAGACGAAGATAATTTTTTATACATTTTTATAGTTACATTTTTATCATCTTATTTTTTATGCAGTTTAAATAGTTAATGATGACGAAAATCGTTTAATGATTGCGATCGTCATAGGTAACAAGAAGAGAGTACATTAATCTATTTATAAATTGCTTCTCTCTCTCCTTCTTTCTCTTTTGCGAGCTCCCTCTCGCTCTTCACGAAGGATTTCATGGCGTTAATTTTAGTTTCGGCGGAGACGATGTCGCGACTGGTAACACGAGAGTGCACTTCACCGAGATAACGTTCAATTGTATACAAACCTGCCGATATCAGAGTCCTGAATGCACTTTGCACGATGCACACTATCTGACAACCAAGTGTCTATTATAATAGATATTGTGAGAGAAAGTAAGTGATGAAAATGTGATTTTTATTAGAAAAAGTATTCTGACGTTAATACATCTTTCACTGGATCAGAGTATATATAAGACCGTAATGTGTTTTATATCGATTGTCAGCACGACTAAAAAGTAAACGCAATAATTCAGTGAAATAAAACGTACAGCATAAAATTTATCATGGAGAATATCTGGAGCGACGATATCGTTGGAGAACGGAAGGATCTCACTCCCATAATGGAAGAAGAGGACAAAGGACAAGCGAAAGGTTTCTCTTTAACCCTTTTTCCCATCCCGCGTGATATCAGCATACAAGATTGGAAAATTAAAGCGACATTAGTATCTGATTAAATCGGAATTTATTTTCCGATATCGCCCGAATCAAAGTATGTCTCAAGTAAATCAATTTTGTATTTTCAATCGAATGTGAAAGCTACATATTTCTACGGTTTATAGACTTTCGCGAAAACAAAGCCATGATACTCGATTAAACAGCACGATATAACTTGGCAGACATCCGATAGACGAGTTTGCGGGACTCGTCGTGTTTCGGTACTAAAATCGTGTGGCTGGCTAGCTCACTTTGGTTGGCCAGTGCACCGAAGTTATGCTTTTGATGGTGCTCGAATAAATGGCATGCTCGAAATAGATTGCCTTAACCACGGAACGCGCTGGCCATAGTTGACCGTTGAAGGCACATACGTTCATTGACTCATAATCTCGAGTACGAGTATAATACGCAGGATCGATTATTGTTTCAATCTCTGATAAAATAAACACCCGTTGAGGTCACCATGCGAAAAATAGATCGGAGCGTGTTATAATCTTAGAAAATTCATCGCATTACTGTCGATGGAAGAAACCTCTTGAATCTTTCATGTGCGTGAATTAAAAAAAGTATCTAAATTCAGGTTCTCAGTCGGACTCATCCGACGCGGCGTCGACTATAAAGCGTTGGAACAGTCGATGGACGCCCTCAGAGGGCTACGATTCGTCGGGCACATCGACCAACTCCGACGAAGGTGACGTCGAGGATTATTCACAGGATAGCAGAGCGGATCTATCTGAACCGACAATCGCTTGCCAGACAGCTTACCGATCGCAGGAGTGTTTGTGTCAGGTAGATCTAAGATAGAGAAATCGAATTAAAAAGTCATATTTGGATAAAGAATATCATATTTATACAATATTGATTATAAATATAAATAACTCCCACAAATTAATGTCAATTTTTTATATCTAACGAAAAATAAATTTTAAAAATAGTTTTATTGAAAAATAATATTTATCTTTATAATAATTTTAATATTTTATCAGTTCTTCTTTTTACCACCTTTTCTAAGGAAAAATTGCAATAAATTGAGGATTCTTTGAATTTATGGCCAAGATTGTATATCCCAATTAGTAAAATATAATTATATGAAAAATATAAATGAAATATCTTTCGCCGTGAGATATAATATCGTTGTAGGCTTGCTTACTCGGGTATGCTAAGATGATAGCGCTTCAAGGAAGTATGCCTAATATCTGTACAATATCCAGCGGTATGGCTAATATCTGCCCGGCGTCGACTGCGCATCTGGGAAGTTTCCCGTCTCTCTGTACGATGCCATGTTCAAGGTCACTATTTATACAAAATCCTAACTTTTATATTGCTCGAAAAATACAAATATCCTTAATAAATTCTAAAAAATTATCGATTCTTGCAAACCGATAGCATTTCTAGTGACCTCGCGCATCACGCTATTAAGGAACATGCGAGAAGTGTCGCTCATTATCCACATGTTTGTCACCTACAAGATCCGATATTCGCGAAGGAGCGAGAAATACACGCAGGTAACAGGACGAACAGTACGACATCTCTACCGGCAAACTCGACGGGAAGATGTGTTGGTTCTTTGGACAGAAGGCGACGCAGATTCCGCAGTAGAGTGGATCGCGATCAAAGAGCTATGTCTCATAGCGATCTGCTTTGCCATGAGAGGGAGAAACCGCACCACTACTGCTCACTGCAACAATTTCATTGCGGAAGCAATATGTGCCTAAATAATTATCATAACAAGACTGAGGTATACTGTATAAAAGAACTTTCAATAAAACTTTCAATTGTGTGGTACCATAAATATGAATTCTTCCTTAATCCTTATTTTAATAATATAATATTTACATGTATTTCAAAATAACGAAATTTTTCGTTAATAAAGGATATTAATGATCGTTTTATTGATTTATTTTTCAGGAACGATTGAGAAAGTTGGAAAGTGAACGTGGAGCATTACATATGGAAGTATCAGTTTTGTCTGAACAGGTCGACGCACAATCGAATAAGATTCAAGAACTGGAGAGCTTACTTCAAGAAAAGAAAGATACTTTGAGACAGATGGAAGATGCGCTACAGAAGGTAAATTATCTCATGATGGTACTTATCAATTTAGAACTTTACATGTTTGTTTTTATAGGAAGTTTTATCAAGAAGCGCTTTGGAGACGCAGAAATTGGAACTTCTTACCTCTTTGTCCGAAATGAAACTCAGACAGGCCAGTTTGGAACACGAAAATCTGTCACTGCGCAATACAAGTCCTTTATCGAATGTTAGTACATATTTTAACAGTTAATATATTTTATAATATTAAATTCTATGTTACTATAGGATACCGTTTATACAGGATACCGTGATAAAATTTATTAAGCAATTTTATGTCTACAGGGTGAAAGATTCAGCAGACATACGGGTCAATATAGTAGTCTTCCTAGGCCACCGACATCCAAGAAAGGCGTTGTATTTGGTAAGGTTCCAAATTTAGTCTCGGGAGCGCATACGACGGTACCCTTGGCTGTCAGGGGAGTCTCTGCGAGATGTCTGTCTGCTCCTATTCTAGGTTCCGATTGATCTTTATTTAAGCATGCGGTGTCACGCTATAATATGTTTAACGATGAACACGTTTATCTTAATATTAATCGAGTAACAGCATGTTGCGATTAATTGAAAAAGTAACTTCGCTTGCAAATCATTAATAGTTGATGCGCATGCATTTGGACATTATTTAATATATTCTTTAAGCCTTCATCAGTTTAAATTAATTTTTATAAACATATAAATATTGTGCTTCTTTTTTATTTTAATTTTGATAATTTGATCACTGTGGAATTTTATGGAGCCCAAATATAGTTTACTGATTATAATTATGTATAATGCTTTGATAAGAAAAGTATTTGAAGAATACGAGTAAAATTGCCACAAAGAATCTCGAAATTAATGCAGTATCATATATATGCAAAAGATCATATATACATATAATTATTTAACATTCATAACTATGCCGTATATAATTTTATAAACAAACATTATCATCGTAGCGGAAGAAGCGAAAATCGTAATTAGTGAGGTGAACGTGCAAGAATTATCACCACCGAAACCGCTCGCAGAACTCAGTATAGAAGAGGTTAGTGATTGGTTGGTTCACCTTGGTCTGGAATGTTACGCCGGTGAATTAAGACGATGGGGTGCCACTGGATCGAAACTGCTCGATGCCACACAGGTTCAACTAGAGAAAGAGCTCGACATAAAGAACGCTCTGCATAGGAAAAAATTACTCTATGCTATCGAATCAGAGAGAAGCAACGGCGCTGGATTTCTCGGTTCTCACAAGGTTACAGTCGTTATAACTTCATCGAGTTATCTCTGAAGTATCAGAGAGAATAAAGTATTTTCATTCTCAGATTTTCTTAGATGAGAAAATCTCTTTGAGAATAAAGATCTTTTTTAATATCTCGTAGATGGATAATGCAGCCGTGTTACGGTGGCTAGACGATATCGGATTGCCACAACACAAGGAAGCTTTCCACAATGCCAAGATCGATGGTAGAGTTTTACATAGATTGACTACAGAAGATCTCTTAAATCTTGGAGTGACTGCACAGTTGCACGCTGCCAGTTTAAGACGTGGAATTCAGGTACTTTGTGATGATTAATAGTGTAAGCTTATAATATTCAGAATTACATATTGTCCGCAGAATATGAACTAATAGTAATGTCAATGTTATAATTTTCTTCTCAACAATATAACCTATATAACTGTTATATATAATATGTATCATATCATATATTTATATTGTTGAGTGAGGAATTATAATATTGATGTAATATTACTATTAGTTTGTGTTCTACGGGATATCAATTTGGAGTCAATATTTGAAACGAGATACAAATCGTGTAGGTTTTACGAGATTTAAGTTTCGAGTTTGATAATTTGGAAAGAAGATCTGTGACTGGGAACGGTGCTGATGGTACGAATGTGAGTCTCTGGACGAATCATCGTGTGATGGAATGGCTACGAGTCGTGGATCTTGCAGAGTACGCACCGAACATGCGTGGCTCCGGTGTTCATGGCGGTTTGATTATTCATGAAGGTCGATTTACTTCCGAGCTGCTCGCTACGTTGCTCAGCATTCCACCAGCAAAAACTTTACTTCGTAGACACCTAACAACGCATTTCAATCAAATTCTCGGCAGAGAAGTAGTTCAACAAAAACGAGAGATAGAGAGCACTCTCGGATTTGTTCCATTGACGCTTACTGCTAGATTAAAGGTGCGTTATATTTTTCCCATGCTAAAGAATACGATAAAAGTTCTTGCAACCTTGTAATTATTTCCTATATCTATCTTATTATGATGTTAATACTTTTTGACAGTAAATAATTATTATATTTTATCCACAGGTACCAAAGAAATCTCAATTCACATTGAAACGCAAGAAGAGTAAAAACGAAATGGATTTCGGCAATTTGGTTTGTCCATTGGAAGCGTCACCACCAGGTACCCCATCAACGCCCTCGTCAACACCGGGCAGTCCTAACTTGAACTCACCCACATTCTAACCACAATTTAAAGCTTCATTCGGGTAATCATCTAAACTAACTTGTAAGTCTAACTCGACTAATGATATTAATGATCATAAGATTATACTTTTATAAATTGTGTACATCATATTTTTATTTCTAGAAAAATTATTTTTTTGTTAAATATTTCATCTTGAGTATAAACGACATATAAAGATTATAGATTATTATATATTATATGTGTATATATATTAGGTGTGGGAAAAAGTTCGTGGCGTTTTTCCCGTGGCATTAAAAAAACGCCACGAACTTTTTCTCACACCTAATATATTATATATTCATATGAAATATATCATATATCGGACTGTAAATTAAAATTCAATTAGCTTATATCATGTAACTCTCTTTTACATCGATATTGCTTATATTATTACCAATTTTCATTCATTTCTTCATTATAATTCATACTTTGTCTTTTTATCAAAAGCTTTTTATGAAAAATCGAATCCTTATATAGCGCTATTATTAACCGTATCGAATATTGTTTATTTTCTATATTTTAATTTTATATACTTAAAAGAAATAATATTCCTTTTAGACTTGGAGGATACTGGGCAAAGGAGAATTATAGGTTGCATATGAAATAGATGAAAGGACATAGTTTAATATTAAAACAATGTATATACATATCCAACTCCTAAAACAACGCGCGAAGACACACCAGAATTACCTGGGACCAGATTATTCGTATCGTAAAGTACATAACCACATCAAAATGTGCATTTTGATAAGTAGCATAAACGAGAGCTAACTCTGACACCGCCAAAGTTTCATTAACGCCGTCAACTAAAAAATTTGATAAAAATTAACAGCTTTATAGACAATAAATATTTTTACTACGAATTAAATTATGTATAGATATTATATAGGTATATCATAAATTGAAAATAAATATTAAATTTATACTTATTCTCATATTTCTTTGTTCACTTTTAGCTCTTGTGTAAGAACAATATATCATCCAATCAATTGTGTTATGTATTCTTATTTTTTTAGGAAAAATGGAATTTATTTTTACGTGACACATCTGTGTCTTAAATATAAAAGTAATTGTAACTTTTACATTTTTTGTAAAAAAATTTTATATAATTATGTATTAATTTTTTTTAATCAGTTTTATATCAATAATTTTGTTAATTATTTTGTTAATACATCATTTAAATTAGTTATTAACGTATCTAATTTTATATATATCTTATATTGAAAAAGATTCGATTGTCCACAATATTTAAAAAAGTGGTAAATTTAATATAAAATATTCTTATTGGTAATGTACACAGGAAAATTACTAGGCACTGGCCAATGTATGTAAATAGATGGACTAACGGAACTCTCTTATTATTTTACACTTCCTAAAATGATATAAAATAATAATAATAATAATAATAGAAAGATTTATTAATAAATAAAATATGCAATTCGAAGAAAATGAAAATATATTATTTTTTTAATCACACGTAGTTCTTTTGCGGCAGACGATAACCAAGTTGCAAGTCGCGAATCTACCTTATTGACCGTCACATTTGAAGCATTTCCATTAATTTGCTGGCGGAGTTTTCCAATACGCATGCGCAATGTACATTTTAATGGATTTGCATTGGCAGGACTGTTACGATTCTTTTCCTTCATTACTTCCTTGGGATGGTGAGTGTTTTTGTATTGTGCTATCTCCGGAATAATCCAGGCATATCAAAGACATCGTCGCACTATTTACAGTTTATTTCCATTAAACATACAATTAACATCATCATGGATAATTTTTTGCATTTATTACATTCGCGAAGAGAATGTTATGATGTGTCTTTACTAGACCGAATAATGTTAACCTAAACGATTTTTATTTCATATTGAATAACATAATCGAAGACAGTTTTCAAATCAATCGATAATTTCAACATTAGTCATCATTGTGTATTATTGATTTTTTGCATTACTTTATTATGTTTACGTAGTCTACACACAAGAAGAAAACCAGGAAGTTACGTGGACACGTGAGCCATGGCCACGGTCGCGTTGGTAAGTTTATCCGATAAAATTTGTTGTAGCTATAACCACGTGTATAAAGTAAATAAAACCTAGTATTAGTAATATAATAAATGATGCTAATAAATAAATAGCACAATACATAATTATGAATTTGAGATTAAAATTTCACATTCTTGTTCTTGAAGAAATTAAATTTTTATTAATGTAGAATATTTCTTGCAAAATTTCAACTTGAGTCCTTGGAAAAATTTCGACTAAAGTTATTAGATGGAATTAAAGATGTTTCATTTTTTGTATGATTATTCCTCTATCATATGTCCTGGCTTCTGTATTTTGATTTAACTTTTGACATAAATAGTTGTTTTCTTTCTTTTTGTCGATAGATATATTAAAGATACAGTGATTAATACATTATTTTATTTATTATCTTTTAGGCAAGCATAGGAAACACCCAGGTGGTCGCGGTAACGCCGGTGGTATGCACCATCACCGAATCAACTTTGACAAATACCATCCTGGTTATTTTGGAAAGGTAAGAATACATCTATGTGATATTGCTCAATAAAGATAGCTAGGTCTTTTTAGCTTTTTGCATGATTTATTTTTCTTCTTTTTCTTTTAATGTTGGAGAAAAATAAAAAGGAAAGACAAACGATGCAAGAAATTCAGCTAGAAAGATCTTATATATCAGATGATGAGACTTCAATTTTCACCGGCGAACTGAATTATATTGATTGTATTTGTATAATCTGAATACCTTCTAATATATAAAAATGTTATTTGAGAATTTATAAATTGACTAATAATTGATATTTTTTTCTTCAACTTACAGCTTGGTATGAGAAATTATCATCTACGACGTAACACTAAATGGTGTCCCACTATAAATCTAGACAAATTGTGGACTCTGGTCTCTGAACAGACGAGATTGAAGTACAAAGATGTTGAAGGCAAAGCTCCGGTAATCGATCTTGTAAAAGCGGTAAGTGATTTTTTTGTAATATCATAATTTTTATGTACATTAGAGCTTCATAAGCACTGTGCGTTTTTTCAAGGTTCACTATTAAAGTTCCAATGTATCATATTTTTCTTTAAATATTTATATTGTATTTTCTCATATGATGATTTGCAACGGGCGGACTGAAAAGTGCTGTACAACACTTATATTCCTGTAGAATGTTGCATTCTGATTATTATAAAATATTTAAAAAAAGATTGTACAATAAAATGTGACAATTTAATTAGTTTTAAGTTTGCACTTGTATTTTGGCATATAAAATATATAAATTATTGATCAATATTAACTTTTTTTCAGGGATATTATAAACTCCTAGGAAAAGGACGTTTGCCGAAGCAACCTGTTATCGTAAAGGCTAAATTCTTCAGTAAACAGGCAGAGGACAAGATCAAGGCAGTTGGTGGGGCATGTGTTTTGTGCGCGTAATCATCGAGTATGTTAATCTCCCTTAAACTTTTTTTTTGGTGATATCTTTGTATTGTGATGATTTAGCAACGGGCGGTCTGAAAAGCATTTAATGTAATGTTGTGCATTAGTGTAGATCGTTGCATTCTGATTAATTTTATGAAATATCCTTAAATATTTTATGTAAACAAAATGCTAATTTATACGTTTTATTTTTAGAATATCAATCTCCATAAACGTGTACTTTGTAAGTACAAACTTTGATGCAACCTGTCAAATAGAAAATCGGCATTAATTTACAGAGAATGTATCTCGATGAAATGATAAATAAACATTTTTTTAATCACATTCGTCTTGTTCCTTTCTCACAATTTGTTTTATTCTTATAAAATTATAATTAGATTTCACTTATATTACACAATCCAAACACATTTTAATTTTTTTGTGATTTAGAATAAAATCGATCTTTTGTAACATGTAGATAGCGAAGATTTAAACATTAATAATAAAATGAAAAAGATTATATAAATATGTATTGTATTCCGCCAGATTTCTTATGCTATGTGAGGTGGTGGTGGAGGTATTTGCATCCCAGGTGCCAAGAGAGCTGGTGGTGGTGGTACCGGATTAAACATTGGTGGTCTGGGTGGAGGTGGTGGAACAGGCACCATCGGGCCTAATCCTGGTCTTATCAGAGGAACTGGCGGTGGTGGTACTTTACCCACAGACGGCTTTTCGTTTTTAAATGCAAATTGCAAGAAAAATTGTTTTGTGTCCTTGTTCCAGTGAGTCCAAAATTTTCCCTCTGCCTTTTCCACTTCTCTGCTAGGAACCTATAACATTGATTATGTGAATAAGGAAAATGTCGATTATATCAAATAAAAAAAAGCTTTTCTACTATTACTACTTTTAAGTATCATTTATATTAAACAGATAAAAATTTCTGTTTTAATTATTCAACATGTTCAGTGGAATGAATGACCTAATATTCAAATAGAAAGAGATTGTGAGAACATAGAAATAAGCATATAAATATGTAAAAAGACATTACATTTAGTCAAAATGTATCTTGATATCCAATATTTTTATTAATATTTGCGAATTTTATAATCAATTTATGCAAATGTGCATTATTTGCTAGTATTGAAATATAAAGAGTCTTAAATTGAATACGTTTAGATTTATTTGTCCAACTCTGATAAGTTAAATATATGTATATGAATGCTTAAACAGGAACTTCTATTTGTTTTAACTTAATTAAGGTTTAAAGTATTATTACAAATTTTTGAAAGTAATATTACAAAATTGACAATTGACAAGTAATTTAATAATACTGATATTAATAAAAACATTCTTCAGAAATAATCACTTTGAAGGCGATGGTCTCGTATGGCTCAGCTGCAAACAGCAGATATTGCCACTTGCGATCTGGTGGCTCGACTCTTTGCTCATAGGCAGACATGAATCTATGTCGTGGTATCACATTGTCCGCCACCTCCGGATAATCGACTTGAAATAGCAGACTCTGCTGACCAGATTCTGGATCACGCTGCTTGGTGACTCGATAACCAGGTCGACCGATCTTCACAAATTTCTTCGGTTCGACCCGAGGCTTCTCTGGTGCAAGGGTCTGTGGTGCTTCCTTAGCTTCTTTCGCAGCTCTCCTGGCTAAATTGGCTTGATGTTTCTTACCCTGAGTGTGTGCTAGATAACTGCCCTCATTGTTGTGTAGAGTGAGACACAGTTTACATTCATATGAGCCCAGGTGATTTTTCATAAAATACGGATCCTTGTTTAGATCAATAGTCTCCAGGGCGAGCTGACGGAGACGCTCCCGGCGATCGCGATTACTTTCCGACCAGGAGGCGACGCCGCCGCCGCCGGTTTTGCCGCCTGGACGATTCTGGAAATCCATTGTTGTTCTCTGAGAGTAGGCCGCGTCAGTAGAATAAAAATCGCTCTTTGCAAGTGCAGATACTCGTCAACGTTATCGAAAAATACATCAATAACCTCACTTGAATTTGCTTAGTTTAATATAACCTATAACCTATAACCGCGTTTTATGATGTTACCAGATAGATGACCTGCTGCTTCACATTCGCACTCGAGATTAGAGATTCGTATTGGATGACATTCTGGAAATCAATCAATCCAAAATGAAAACGTCTCAACGCGGCTGTTTTTAGCTTTTTTATATCAATTAAATTATATATTAAATGTATTTCGAAATGGCAAGAATTTTTGATGTTTTCATCAAGAATCTCTGAGATATCGTTAAAATTCGATTTGTTCGAGTTTGCACTCAGCATTTTTGTCTCTTTTCAATGCCCAAATATGTATGCAAACAGACTTTACATTCAGTTATAAAGGTGAATAAGAAAAATTTATTTGTTTATTGTTTGAAATCATTAAAAATTGTAGTGTAAATTTGCTCATTTTTCACCTCATTTCAAAATATACAATTTCCTGAAGCCTCAGACATAATTCGAAGGAATAGCGATAGCGATAACACAATTTCAACCTATCAGAAATTGTATAATCCAGTGTATCTGATTTCTGATAGGTTGAAATCATATTATTTCTATCACTATCGCTATTCCTTCGCATTGTTTCTGGGACTCGAGTCTAAGCCTATTCTATGTGCTCTGTTTCTTATTTTTTATCTTTCGCTTTTTTCTTCTTTGCAATCGTTTTATCAACAATTGTATTTCTTGTTATATATTTCTTGTTTCTTTTAAAGTTCATTAATTTTTATCTCAGGCGATATACAAACAAAAAAACCGAATAAAAAGCAAAAAGACAAGATGTAAAAAATAACAAATAGCAACTAGCAATCTATTCTTGGGAACTCCATACACTGAAAAATTTTACTTTGTCCTGGACAAAACGAAAGTCTATCACTCGAAGGAGAGATCAGGGGATCGATTTTGTATCTTAAAATGAAGTGAAAATTATAAAAGTGAGCGAATTTTGATTATTTCTAACTAGAATATTGATTATTTCATTGGTCAAAACTTAGTAAATTTATTCGCTTTTGTAATTTTCACCTTGTTGAAGATACAGAATCGACTCCCAGGTCTGGGATCGAGACAAGCAGTGCCCTGATATTTTTCTCTGTTGTTGTCAATTGTTTACAATCCATAACATCGAGTCGAGTGGATTGAAAAAAAATTATAGATCGCAATAATGGGATATTCACAAATTATGAGTAAAAGAAATATGTAAGTAAAAGAATATTTTATAGATTTTTTTATCTAGATATAATCCTAGATCATTATTAAAAATCATTATTAAAAAGTTTGTAGCGTTTGGGGAACACCGAAAATTAATCAAAAATATTAAAAATTGGATAAGTACATTATGTTCATACTTAATTTTCGAGGTACTCTCAAAGACTACAAAATTTTTGGTAATTTTATCGTAAGACGTAAAAATATATTAAAAAACAATATTTTTTTTATATTATATATTTTTGTACATACATTTCGGCTTCTTTTTTACATCTTTTTTTCTATGTCTTTTTTTACATAAATTATTATAGAGAAATATTATTTAATAATATTTACATAGATTAAACATTAATAATAAAATTTAAATAAATTCTATTATTAGTATTTGTTTTTACGAAAATACATTTCAAACAATTGGCGCGAAGAATAGAAGAAAAATGTCGAGTCAATCACATTCGACTTTTACGGGAGGGATTAGACGACATTTTCCTGAAAAGTGGAGGCGATAATGTTGGTATCAACCATACTTCGGTGTAACCTCAGTTTTCTTTCTGTATATATTCATATGCTCGCTGATGTAAGAAGGCACTTGTTGACTGTAAATAATAATATTCGTATAAGGAATTCTAATAAATAATAGAATTTTGAATAGAATTATTTACAGCATGCAGATTGACGTGTATCATGGACTCGAAATGTGAACTATCGCTAAAAAGTTATTTTCCCTGAAAAAGAGGAGAAGGGGCTGCTCCTATTATAATAGTCGACTCTTTGTTGATCAACTGCGAGAGTCACGATGGCTGCGAGGGGCATTCATAGCCTGAGATTCAATCAGGATCAAGGTAAACTTTAATTTGCAATTTGAACCGCAAAATACATTCTTTTTTTCATTGAGTCTTTTTTTGGAGTTACTCCCATCAGTTGATTTGTGTATCTTTTTATTTTCTGATAAAAGATATGACGTCTAAAAATAATCTTTCTTAAGCTGTTCTTGTAATTTAAATTTATTTTTATATTATTTTTTCCAACTTTTTTGTATAATTGAATATGATTTCTATATTGTTCTCTTTTGATTAGTTAGATATACTCTTACTTTCCTCTAATTCTTTCTAAAGATTCTTATCGCCATTTCTTTCTGATTATCATATTTATGACACTGAGTATTGAGATAATCTTTCTTTTCCAGGTTGTTTTATGTGCTGCATGGAATCTGGACTGAGAATCTATAATGTCGACCCATTGGTTGAAAAGGCACATTTCGATAATGATTTAATGGGAAGCATCTCTATGGCTGAGATGCTCTGGAGAACAAATGTGATTGCCGTGGTAGGTGGTGGGAATCGTGCTAAATTTGCTGATAATACCGTTCTGATTTACGACGATCTATTGAAGAAGTTCGTCATGGAAGTCACCTTTACCAGTATCATCAAAGCAGTCAGATTGCGAAGGGACAAGTATGGAATCCTCTTTTGTTTTCTCAATGCAAATTCTTGCACATCTTAGTCTGCTCTATAGAAAGATATTCTTATGTCGTAGAATGATAGTGGCGCTGCAGCGAGAGATACACGTCTTTTCGTTTCCCACACCTGTTCGAAGATTGTTGACGCTTGAAACTAGAGACAATCCAACGGGCTTGGTGGAAATAGCGACGTTCGCGACAGCACAAAGGCAATTACTAGCTTTTCCTGGCCACAAACTCGGTAGTGTACAATTGGTGGATCTTGGAGCTACCGAAGCTGGTAGTTCCAGTGCACCTGTTACTCTTTCAGCACATCAGGTATTTCTTCTTGCTTGGATTTTTTTCTTTCAACATGATAAAAATTTACATGGCTCAATTACTTTAGAATTTATTTTTAATTTTTATTTATATTAGTATTTTTTCAGTATTTCTTTTTTAAAAATTTTATGGATTTTTTTTTTATATGGATGACAGGATTAAAATTTAGATTTATTTGCTCGATAAGCAATTGTTGAAGTATTAAGCTAGCCAAGATTCTTGATTGATACTTTAATGATTAATAAAGCGAATGTTTTATTGTTCTATTTATTATCGTATCCATATGTGTTACAATAAAAACAGGGTGCACTGGCATGTCTGGCAGTTAATGGAAATGGGACCATGATCGCGACTGCATCTGTTCAGGGGACTTTAATCAGAGTGTGGGATTCTGTACGCAGGAGTTTATTGGTTGAATTAAGGCGCGGTGCTGATCCTGCTACTCTCTATTGGTTATACAAGATTAATATCTAACGCGTTATAGCACTCAACCATAATGCAAATAATATTTTTCAGTTTTTAAATATTTCTTAATTTTTTTTTCTTTTAGCATAACATTCAGCAGAGATTCGGAATTCTTATGTGTTTCGAGCGATAAAGGAACAGTTCATATATTTGCTCTAAAAAATACCAGTTTGAATCGACGATCCACGTATGTAGATTATATCGTTTTTTAAATAAAGGCTGCGTTCAATAGAAAAAGCAGCTTTACAACTATTTCAAGACTGTTCTTTAATATGATTAGTTCATATATTTAGATCCTTGAGGAATTAAATGCAATCACATTAAAAAATCCTTAAGCCGTGATCAGACTAAAGATTGAAATTGAATTGAAATTTAATTAAGTAATGAAGAAAAAGAAAGATTATGCATTCGCGGGTTTCTTCCGTGTTCAGAATGCCAACGTTTCGTGAACCTTGCAGTTCACTTCATCAGGGCGAGGAGCAGCCTGATAATGTATTCACGAAACATTGGCATTTCAAGAATGAATCTGGACACGGAAGAAACCCGCGAAACGCATAATCTTTATATATAGAAAGGACCCGAAGGAAGCCTCAAGTCTGGAAGTCTCAAGAATGTGAAGAAAGAGAAAATCAAATTTAGTGAACTTGCTTTGATTAGATTCCAAACTAATCTCAATCTCTAGTTTGTTCACAGCTTTACAATAGTTGTAATACTACCTTTCGATTCAATCAAACAACTTTTCATATATTGTTATCTTATTTTTAGCTTTTCAAATATGGGATTCTTGGGCAATTATGTCGAGAGTCAGTGGGCATTGGCTACCTTCACAGTACCTCCAGAATGCGCTTGCGTTTGTGCGTTTGGTATACACAATTCTGTGATAGGTACTATATTTATATTGCAAAAAATGTCGCTGAAGCACTCTGTTTCTTCCTTTATATTTCCATTTTTTTTTTGTAATTTCAGCTGTATGTATGGACGGAACGTTTCACAAATACGTCTTCACCGCAGAAGGCAATTGCAATCGACAAGCATTTGATGTCTTCCTCGATGTGTGTGATGATGAGGATTTTTAATATGAGGCCTATTACGTATGCATGTGCATATAGTTACAAAACTATATACTTGCAACGAAATTTCTAGTCGGTTTACGAGCGAAATTTCTTATATGTGATATAATTGTACAGATAATCGAATCGCCGATTATGTAAAAAGCACATAAGTCATAGAAAAGTCAGTTCCATGGAGTCTTCGAGTACAATTTTTTTTATGATTTATGTGCTTTCCATAATTATACAGTTTTAATAAATATGAACAGACATTTATATTATATATTTTGCATAGCAAACAATCTATTTAATTTTATATCTATATTACCTATCCTTTATAGAATTTTTGGGAATATAGAAAGAAACTGCATAACATCATAATATGTAATTAATATGTTCAATAATTTTACAGGAACTTCCAACAATTTTTACAAATTTAAGTTATGAAGATCTATCTGAGAAAGCTTGATTTCGAATTCTTCCTGAAAAAAAGTTTATTGAGATAATAATTAACTGTGCAGACCATTTGATTGTTTATTAATAGTCTAAAGGCAGATATATACTATATGGTTCAGGATTCAGCATGGGTCGTATCATGGTGGCATAACAGCATAAACCAAAAAATCCAACGAAACTTCCAATAAATACACCATACCTCCATCCTTTCAATCACATAACTTCTAACATATATATAAATAAAAAAACAAATATATTATATATATATATATATATATATATATATATGATTTAATTTAAAGTAAACGAAAACTTCTACTTTAATCATTAGAAACAGGATAAGTTAAGTTTACACAAATTTTTTTATGCAGTACAAGTAATGTAAAATATATAAATTATTAATAATAAATTGGATAACACAATACAGAAAAAAGTAATTATGTTTTATGATTGTTAATATGTCTAAGTTTAGTATGTTTGATAAATAAAAATATAATCGAAGAAGTTTCAGAAAGTGTAACGATAAAAAATAGGCATAGATTGTTTATGATGACACATAAAACATAATTTACATTGTATACACACAAATTATTGTTTATGTTTTAATGTAAAATGCACATTCTTGATTCAAATATACTTGAATCAATGGTATATTTTCGAAAAAGAAGCACACGGAGATTTAATTGTGATAACGTCATTAAAACATCGCATCAAGTCTTACCACGAAAATTATTTTGTACTTAATTGATTATTAAATAATCTCCGATTTTTATTTTGTTTTCTATTTATAAAATTATTGTTAGTGTCTTATACTTGTTTGTGAGGTTATGTCGTGTAGTGCCCAATTGTGTCAATAGATGGCGAAAACTTGTAACTTTGTTTTTCTCGTTAGTACACGCGAATGTATTATTGAGTATATAAGTTATATTGTAAGAGGATTCTACTGTACTTGCTTCGGCAGTACATATACTAAAATTGGAACGATACAGAGAAGATTAGCATGGCCCCTGCGCAAGGATGACACGCAAAATCGTGAAGCGTTCCACATTTTTTGCAGTTTTAAACTCTTATTTATTTATTTTAGTATTAATGAAATTGCATGATAATTTATTTGACAAGTTAGATGTCCTGATTATTGAACTGGCAAGCGACAATTAATTTTGTGATGTCATATCAATTGCTAATGGATATTATAAAAAAATTAATATTTATAATGTTTTATTTAAATGTATTAGTGTATGTATGTACATATATATATCTACATGAAACTTATTTGTTTTATCGGTGTTAAAAAATATTGATATATATATTTAGAAAAAGACTATCTATAATAATTTCTTTTTAAAAAATTTTAGGAAATTTATAAAATTATAGAGTATTATATTAATAAAATTGACTTTAAAAAATCATCAATATATATGCATCAATAAATGTGAAAAATACATATACAATTAGAACGCTTTTTATATAAAAAAGTTTCAAAAATTTCAAAATTTTTTTATATAGTAACGCTAGTTTCTCATTAAGTTTCTAGGAGTAATATTTAGCAAATTTATTTATAAAAATTGATTAATTTTAGGATAAAACGAGACAATAATATAATTTCAGTTGTGCTGATATTGCGTAGTTTTTCATATACATACATTTTTTTCATATACATTTCATATGCATTTCATATACATATGCAATTCCATAATTTATTATTAAATTTATTCAATTGATAAGATCAAAATTTATATGATTTCTATCAATCTCGATGAGAATACACTTATGGCATTCAACGATAATTGACAATAAGTATTAAAGTACTTCATATCTAAAGTAAGTAAATTAAAGTTCCATCAAAATCGCGGCAATTCTTTTTGCATAATTATGAATAAGTGCAAAGTTTTATTGATCGCATTCCACAAATATAATATGTTTATTTTGCAAGTTGTTGGAAATTTTTTTCGTGCTGATTAGATTAATACTTTTAATTTTAGAAGAAAATATTTTCTATTTCAACCACAGCGAAGAAAACTTCCAACTGTTATGAAATAAACATTCTGCTGAACGCGGCTGTGTATATGTATGTACAAGTGCATGTATCAGGATATTCGGGAGTGTCATATCACCGATATGTGAACACCAGTGAATGCTGTAGACGGCGCGGCGTCTTGATTTCTTCACATTTACAGCATGATCTCTACGCGATAATTGAAGTAGATGCGTAAAACGTATCGTGAGGATTAAGTGACGACCGAGTCAGGAAAGATCCGCAGGAACTTTCAGTTTATCAATAACGGTGCTTCATCGTTATTCTTGTTGGTAAATATCCTGGACGCCGGTGTCACGAGAGGTTACGTCTCCGCGAGCGGGACAAATGAATCGATTGTGGTAGTGGGAACAGAAAGATAAGGGATCATGTCGAGAAAGTGGTTGTCGAATTTCGCGCTAGCCGGTACCATCAGACTGCTGATAATGAACTCCGAGTACCAAAAGATCATCGGTAACCGTGTCGAGGTGTCGACTGCCTTAAACTCCTGGAAGAGAGGTTAGTCGGATCATGCTTCGGTACATCCTCCAATCATAGGAGCACACAGTTTTGTTTGCGATTATGTTCGACTGCTTTTCTATTTTAAATTAAAATATTAACACTCCCAGAATTGTTACTTATTTTCTATTATTTAACTCTTTAAAGCTGACGTGTCTATCGGATCCACTAAGTACATAGTGATCATTTGAATAATAAATATTCTGATAGTAGAGTAAAAATAATTCAATTTTCTCTGACGTAATGTTAATAGATAATAAAATATTTAAATATATAAAAATTCATAAAAATAATAAAATAATAAAAATACATTATATTTGAATTTATTACTACTAATTTTTAATTCTTGTATCTTGTACTATTGAAGTAATTAGTTTTATACAAAAATGTCAAACAATTCAATTTTTTTTACATTATATTTTTTGCAAGTTTGAATTATTATTATTAAAATAACTTTTCAATAAATTCTTTTTTATACAAGTTATATTTTTGTACAAGTTATTGATTCCTTGAAATTAATTAGTATTTTTTAGTCAACATAAATTAAATAGGTCACAGCGTCAATAATTGTATCATAGATTTTGAGGATTAAATATTGTTTTAATTAATTAGGAACAGATCAGTTTCGTAATCATGAAACTTAATATGTTTTTGAATTTCCAGTAACCGAAGGAGTTTACCTACATAAATTTGGCATAGACCCATACGAAGGAGATCTATTTCACGAGACTCCAATTGGCTTATATGTGTTCACTCTGATGCAGGAATACTTACCTCAATGGGCATTATTTCTACTATTTGTTGTCGTTGACTTAACGACTGCCCTGTGCCTCGCTCATGCAGCAAAACATTACGCATTTGAATTGGTTTGTACAATATTGGAATTTAAATTTGTCTAGTTTAAAATCTTTTCGATAAAAGTACTTATTTCAACTTAAATTACAGACAATGAAAAAGAAAGAGGAAAAGGATGAGAAGGAGCTTAATAAAGATGTTCCCAACACGTCTGCTCTGTACGTTTCCACAGCATATCTATTTAATCCATATATAATACTAAACTGCATTGGCCTAACAACTACGGTTTTTACTAATCTACTTTACTCGATCGCGCTGGTGTCAATGACGAGACGCTCTGTGCTTTGGAGTTGCGCAACGATAGCGTTATTAACGTTGCAAGGACTCTACCCCATGTCACTTATGGTACCGGCAACTATTTACGTCGTTACTACGGCGAAGAACAGAAAAATCAGTATTGTTACGATGCTAATTGTATTTACGAGCATCCTGGCAATCCTATTTGCTGTTTCTTACTGTATCATGGGAAGTTGGTCTTTCTTATGGAGTACCATTGGTTTCATTCTAACTGTTCCGGACTTACGTCCGAATATCGGACTGTATTGGTACTTCTTCACAGAAATGTTCGAGCATTTCAGATGGCTTTTCATCGCATCTTTTCAGATAAATGTCAGTTTATTGTACATAGTACCTCTAGCGCTACGGTTGCGACGCGATCCAATGTTACTGGCATTTTCCTACCTAGCGATAGCTGCCATATTCAAATCTTATCCATGCATCGGAGACGTCGGCTTCTATATATCTCTACTGCCGCTGTGGAAACATTTGTTCCAACGTGAGTTTAATTCGTGATATTCTTATCGTATTATTGAGAACGGTGTGAATTATTTTAATACGTCATACGTTTTTTTTTTAGATATGCAACAAGGATTCATTGTAGGTTGTTTTTTACTGTTTTGCACGGTCTTTGCCCCAACTGTGTGGCATCAGTGGATCTATTCTAGGTCAGCGAACGCCAATTTTTATTTTGGAGTAACACTGGCGTTCGCCATAGCACAAATCTTCCTTCTGACGGATATCTTATTCGCCAGCGTAAAATATGAGTTCGCAGTTCAGCACGGTATCGATAAGAAAATTAACGGGAATGAGGCTAAACTGCTACTCGAGTAAAATAGGCTTTTTTTTAGAGCGAAATGTACAATATCCTGCCGATGAACAATGACAAGTGATACATGTCTTTGAATCATTGCCATGTGAAAAAAATAAATAGTTTTTTACAAAAAAAGTTTGTCTTTATTTTGATCGATTAATACATACATTTATTTTTGGTTAAAACACTTATAATATCACAATACAAACTTTCTTTTAAAACTTGCTTACCTCTAAAATATATATTGAAACAATTTAGTAATTTATAGTTAAAACCATATACGTGTTCATGATTAAAAAGATCAAGAATTTTTTACACACTTCATTTATCAAATTACATAATCGATATAAAAAAAATCATATATAAAACTCTACTATAAAATTATTATGGTAATAATTATTATACATTAATTACATTCCTGTAGTTCTATACTTGTAAAAATATTTTATGATATGAGCATACTTATTATAATGCTTCTGAAAATATTTATTTTAAAGAAAATATTTCACTTAAATGTATGATTACGATCCATTTAATGCTACAAGTGCTTGGAAGCATTGGTAATGCCAAAAAGACATACCTAATATAGTTGACTTATAAAACAATTATTATATCGGAGATGTATACATATTAAATATTTAACTTTAAAACTTCATAATACTGACATTTTTCAATACTTTAAGTTATTTTAAATTATTTGAAGACAATGATGGAATTATTTTGAACTTTTTTTTCGAACTTAAAGCTTTTATTCTTAATAATTAATTTAAACGACATATTTATTTTATTAAGTAAATTAAGTATTCTGCGTGTAAAATCTCTGTTGCTCGTATCCGAGCTTGGCGACTTCTTTCATATGTCTGTGCGCATCACGTTCAGACACACGAGCAATAGAGATTTTATACGCAGAATATTTAATTTACTTAATAAAATAAATATTCGTTTAAATTAATTATTAAGAATAAAGACTTTAAATTACCAAAAAAAGAAGTTCGAGATAGTTTCACCATTGTGCAGAGTACTTTATTTTATACATAATAATATAAATATGCCGTTTAAATTAATTATTAAGAATAAAGGTTTCAAATGCAACAATTAAAAACAATAATATTTAACTGTTTCATACTTAAAATAACTTCTTTTTTTAGTTTTACTTTAAGCCTTTATTTTTAATAATTAATTAAAAATAATGTAACAATTAAAAACAATGATATTTCAAACAGTTAAATGTACAATATACATTTTGCATTCGAAATGTGTAATCAATGCCCATTAAAAATCTACATCAGTCGTTATTTTTAATCAATCCTTAAAGTCAAGCTTTCCATTTTACGTACAAGTACATCAAATAATGCTTCCGTTTTTCTTTTTTCTTTCTCCTCGGTAACGATTAAGTTTGTTGCATTTGATGTACCGCTATCATTACATGAATCAGTTTGAAGATTGCCCATTAATTTTGCTATTTTACAGTTCTTTTTTAACGGTAACCGTTTAAACGGAATATATCCATTGTGCTCTTTACAATAGTCCCATAATAGTTTCCAATGTTCGTTTTTGCATAGTATATTTGGATTTCCTATTATTATAGTAAGTGCTTTTGCACGTGTTAAAGCAACATTAAATCTCTGCAAAGAATGTATATAATTTTTTATATTATATATATAATAGAACATAATATAATTTTTATAAAATTATGTATAATTTTATAAAATTTAGGATGATGTATGGCTTTATGTAAGCCAACAATTGACTTATTATTGATCTCAAATCTGATCTTGACTCTCATTTATGTATAGTTTTGAAAGTTGATTAAATTATTAGCATAGGAAATGAATCGTAACCCTATTAAAATAGAAACTCATATATTATCTACAAGTAATTGGTATATTAAACATTTCTTCTATTTTATATGTAAAATTGGTTTATATAAATATATAATATTAGCATATGCACAACAAATATGACATAAAATGAAATTATAACAACTGTTGGGATGTCGTGTGACTTCGTGTGAGAGCAACGGATTCGTAACTGACAAGTCGCGAATTCAAATCTCGCATCTCACATATACGGAAAAAATTCGTAATAAAAAATATTAATTTACAGAATAACTTTTTAAATCTAGATGACTGAGTAAGTTCAGACATAATGGTGCCACTCATCTCTCATGACTATTACTTCTATAACTATTAATGCTCTAATTTGATAGTACATGAAATCAATAACATACCTTTGGATTGGACAAGAAACCAATGTGCTCTTCGCTATCGTGTTTGAAGAGTTTTGATCGTGTCGTCGATAATATTATCACATTTCGTTCTTGTCCTTGAAATGTTTCAACTGTTCCCACAGTTATATCTTTATAATTCATAGCTGTCAAGTAATGTTTAATGTGCAGCTGTTGTCGTGTAAAAGGCGTTATGATTCCAATATCCTTCTGTGTTATCGCGTGTGTCTTAAATTTGGTATTCATCAGTATATCTATGTATACTAATACCGACAGTACTTCGGCTGTGTTATAGACACTGCAAATATGTTTATGTTTATACAATATCAAGTAAACATAAAGGTATATAAGTATTAGTAAAAAGAAATCCATTATTTTTCCATTCAATTTCATACAAAAATAATGGATTTCTTTTTACTACACCTAATATAAAGTAGATTATTATACAAAATCAAGTGTGAATTTGAAATAGGAAGGTTGTGGAAGAGTTGTGGAACTTTGGTATTAATAAGTATATAAAAAAGTTTACAAGTCGGAAATTCACTTCGGAAAGAGAAAAGATCAATTTGATCAAATAATTTTTACTATCGCTGATCAATCTTTAAAGTTTCGAAATTTTAAGTAAAATTATGTACTCAATGAGGCTCGAGGTTAGTAAAAATCCGATCGAACTGATCTTTTATACATGTTAGTATTAAGATTCCACAATTTTTCCGCATCTCTCTAATTCAAATTCATACTTTTGATTTTTTCGATATACTCTATTTAAAATTTCTCAGATAAATTAGGATAACTGTCCATATTATTATGTCTATTAGTGCCTTTGTACTTAAATAAGAAAATAAAGAACATAAAGAAAATTAGCACAAATAAAAAAGATATTTTTTTTTATTAAGTTAAATTATTAACACATATGATACCAAAGACAATATTCAATTTTTTAATCATTAATACAGCAAACATTTTTCGAAAGATATATATTTAAACGAATTTATAAAATCGAGTAGTATTACAAGATTTTAAGCTTCCTACTTCCTATTAGGATGCTCTGTATTGGAACTGAGAGCGTTGTGTTACGAGTATACATTGAAATTGTAATTAAAATAATGATTTATGCAATATCAACTTAAACAATTAGCATACATCTATTATCTATTTTAATAATTATATATTAAAATGAATCAAATATAAGTACAAACAGATACATTAATAAGATCTCTTTTTGGAAGGATACATTAGCAAGGACAAAAATATTGTCTTTATTACAAAAATTATTAATATATTTATTATAAAACATTAACTTTTTTTTAGATTAAAAAATATTTTAAAAACTGAAATAACTGAAGAACTAATATTGATTCAAGTAAATAAAATTCAAGCTATAATATTTAATTAATTCAATAATGAGCAAATTTTGACTTAAAGCACACTAACAGGGACAGTTGCCCTAATTATAAAAAATGAAGACTTCTGAGTAGTCTCTGCGATTGTATTGGATTGTGACATTATAAATGGGAAATGAAATGTTGAAGTTTCTTGCATGCCATTTATAAATAAAGACTAAGAATTAATATGATCGCAATGACTACTCAGAAGTCTTAAATCCTGCTTTAAGATAATTGCAATGATACTTATATACTTAAATATATCAACCTTAGAGATTCACATCTTTGTTCTGTGCCTAATACTTCTTGAAATATCATGGGAAATTTTTTATTGGGCAACTGCGACCAGTTTAATGCCATTTGCGTATCAGCTCCTCCACAGAATTTCAATTCGTCGTTGTAAAATAATTTATTTGACATATATAAAAGATTTTCGTGACTACGATAATTTTTAATTAATTTTGTTATGTAGTTCGGATTATATTTTCCATCCTGCATTTTATACGGATCACAATCATTCATTAATCTTTCTAACATGGATCTTCCTATTAGAATAATAATAATAGTTTAAAAAATGCAATATAGATTATATGGCATGTAATACCATTTATTATCAATAGGAAAAAACTTACCGAGTAAACGCTCAATTCTCCTGCAACGAATTACAGGTCCTAATTGATAAGGATCGCCTGCGATAACAATTTGTGCTTGAAATCCGATTCCTTCATCTTCAGCTTGATTTGTTATTGCGAGAGGAATTAACATATCTGGTTCAGTTGCTTGACTTGCCTCGTCAATAATTATGTAAGAAAAATGATTCTTCCGGAAATTTTCATCAATCAATCTATAATAGTATGAAATATTATACAAGGTGAGACACAAACAAAACTGGAACATTTCGAAAATTAAATACGATAGGGAAAAATGTTTCAAACAAAAGTTATATGATTCAAAGGGGGACAAATAATAATGAAATTATTAAAAAACAAAAAAATCGATTTTTCCTTATGAAGATGTCCATTTTTTTTTAATAAAAAATGGTATATCTTTTTACACAATATGGTTCCTCTAATTATTCTATATATGAAAGTATTGAGGTAATGATATAAAAAAAACCAATAGTTTACAAGATATGTTATACTTTATTGTGGCACATTTTGATATAAAATATTAAATAACTTGTAAACTATTAATTTTTTTATAATCGTACCTTAATACTTTTATGAACAGAATAATGAGATGAATTGGTGAAAAAAAAACACATAGTAGTTTAAAAAGTATCCATTTTGCATACATATTTTTTTAAAGAAATTACGTGTTTTAATTCAGCTTATTAAATTATTAAGGTACAATAAAAGTATTAAGGTACGATTATAAAAAAATTAATAGTTTACGTTATTTGACATTTTATGTCAATACATGTCAGAATAAAGTATAAAATATCTCTAAACTATTGGTTTTTTGATACATTACCTTAATACTTTTATATGCAGAATTAGAGGAATCATATTGTATAAAAAAAAATCATATCATTCCATTTAAAAAAATGGAGGTGACCTCCATGTGATCTTGAAAAGTCAATTTAAAAAAAAATGATTTCATCATCATTTGCCTCCTTTGAATCATATAACTTTTATTTGAAATATTTTTCCCTACCATGTTTAATTTTCGAAATATTCCATTGTTTTTAGATGTTTCACTCTGTATATCTTTTAAAAATTTAATTTAATAATATCAATTTAATTATAAAATATTACATCTAAATAACATTCATAAAATTATAAAAATGATTAATTTTATTTAATCATACAAAAATTGCTATGATTATTAAAAATAAAAATTTAGATCAATGTTTAAAATAATATACACATGCACAAAAGATGAAAAGAATACTGAATAATACATCAAATGCATACCTTATGGATGATGATAATGTTGAAATAATAACTTTTTTCAGCAGCAGTATATCTTTCGACAAAAAAATTGTAGTGTCTCCAACAAAATTCGCACATGGTCGGATCTCTTTGTCCACAGACGACCTATTTTTCAATGAACAAAATTCATTTTATATATTTATGTGATTTTTATATTTTATAAAATTTGTCACAATTAAACAAAATTGATTAGAAATGAAAATGATATTTAAAGATATAAATTTTTTTGTGTGATATCATTTATGTTAAATCTCTACATAAAAGAAAAAGAAAAAAAAATCAAGAAACTTATATAAAAATAAAATTTTACCATTCTCTAGATGGGGCATACATTCGATATATCAAGTTTATTGGAATATTTTTAATTAATCTTTTGGTGATTTCATCAGCTGCTGCATTAGATAGTGTGCATACCAATATATTTTTCGTTGGATATTGTCTCACAATCTATTAATCAAAAAATTAAAAAATAGAAAAAAAAAAATAAAAAATCATTTTATTAGACGTTAAGTCTAAGAAATTACCTGACATATAGCCTCAACCAATGTCGCAGTCTTTCCAGTACCTGGGGGGCCAAAAATTATATAAGGTGCAGGACGCGCTGTATTATTTAATATCTTCATCACTGCTTGCTTTTGTCGTTTATTCTCCTTTATATTAGTATTTATCCATTCAATATCACTGTACAACACATGTTTATAGTCATGATAACAATATAGTTCCAAATAATAAAACATTTTATTTTAAAACTTACAATTCCATATCTGTGCAATTTGTCTTCAATTGTGGATATATAATTTCACGCCAATTACATTCATTTATTATCATTAATACATAATGACAGCATCTTAATGGCCAATGTTTGCTTTGAAAATTAATATTAAATCTTTTTTCTTTGTCTGTCAGTATTTTTGCCAGTCTAAATAACAAAAAAAAATTAATATATGAAATTAATTCTATCACTATTATACTAATATATTACATTATTATAAAGACTAAATATAATCCAAATGTTAAAACATGCAGACGTTAAAGTTTTTAAAAGTAATGTAGTTTTTAAAAGTCAAGTAAAAGATTAAATTTGATTCTTTGATCTTGTCTTTTCATATAAAGAATTCTGAATAAAAAAATATCATTCATAGAAAGTATTCTAAATAAATTCAAGATAACTTGGTAATGCATTGCAATACTGTGTTCCTTGGAGAATAAAAACATAAAAAAATATAGAAAAAAGAAACAGTAATATTTTATCTCAATAAGTATAGATGAAATATATTAAAGTAGAAAGAATATTAATCCATAATAAAAAAAGTATTAAATATACTTACTCAGGATGGGGGGGCTTTACTGTAACTTTATTTTTCAATATGTTTATGATTTTAGCTCTAATAGGTCTTGTACGAGCTTTATTTGTAGTTTCACGAAAAATTGCAATATCACCTGGTCTAATTAGCTTAGACGGCTCAATATTTAAAGATGCCATGTTGATAGTAAAATTGTTTTCTGAATCATATCTCTCAATTGCATAATTTAACAATGTGTATTTTTTCATTTCAAGATCTAGTTCAAATTGTATTAGATACAAGCATATTTTTAATATGATTAAATAATTAAGCTCTGTTATTCTTTGTACATTCGGCAAACTTTCAATGCATCTTATGTAATTATTACATAGATCTGAGCAATGACTAGAACTCTGTCCTAGATATATATTTTTTAATGCACACTCTAAATCATATGGGAAATTAATTTCTGGTAATGATAGTATTTGTGCTACTGCAGGTGCTGTACATGTCCTAAAAAATTTAATGACACATTAAATAACTTAATGAATTAAAAGTAAACATTTCTTTTGTACAAAGGTATGCAAAACATTAATATGTAATATGAAAGATATTATAAACTGCTCACATTATATGTTATATAGCATGTTACTTGTAACACTATTATCGTTATCATACCTTTTTATAATAAGAATTTGGTAATGACACTACAATTTTTTATAATAATAACGATAACATCAGAATTGAGAATTTTTGAAAATACTTGTTATCATAGTTTTTCATTAAAAAGAATAAGTTTTATTTTCAAAAAATGACTGTTCCAACTCTAGCATTATTGTTACTATTAAGAAAAATTATAAATTATAAATTATTAAATTATTATTATAAAAAAATAACAGCATTATAAATAACGTGTCATTCTTGATTATATGTTACTTCACGTTGTATATAAAAGTTACATTTTTTAATTAAAGTAATTAAAAAATATATTAAATAAAAAATATATTTTTAATATTATAAACATAAATTTTTCTTACATAAAATTCTCGGGCTTATTTTTCTTCTGCATGATGAAAATATATATATTCGTAAAATTGCTAAATACAAGTATTACACCTAAAAACAATTTTATAAATACAGAAAAAATAAGAATAATATTAAAACGTTTTCTAATTCTGCACAAATATTAACAATCACAAGAGAATTGCGAGCATTTAATGCAAATAACCACAAATTTCACATCGAAATATGAAAAATATCTCTAAATAATTAAACTAATGCTCTTTTTACACAATTTGCTTAAGTAACGAGTTTTTTACATTAATATAGGATACTTACCGTACTCTTACGGTACGAGTTATCGTGATAAAACGAAAGTCACGTATTACTCTAAAGAATTCAATAGTTGCAAAATGCTGATAAGCTATATATATAATATACACAATATCCGTAATCTTATCCAGTGTGCATCTTTATCCTCTCGGTATTATTTGCAGTTATGTTTTATGAATGAGGGGACTCCCGCTGGGTGCAGAGAGTGCATTCAATAAGTGTATTCAGAAATTCAAACTATAATCTTCTTCTTCGTTTCCTTTAAGTGGATTCCTCGCGCCGAACTGACTGGATTTGGCCATTGATGTTCCTTCGAAATATAAATTAAGATAAATTGAATACAAGGCACCGATTCCTTCGAACCGGGCATAATAAAGAAAGATGATGTAATTCAAATGAAAATGGCGAGGCGCTCCCTCAACACGCTTGCAGCTACGACACTTCCGCGCCACACAAGAGAAATGAAGAGACATGGTGGAAATATACAAGGTGAATCATCCGGTGAATGCGCAATCGTTCAAAAATAGTGGGGAGCAATGAACCAATCAGCTTTTACCCAAGATGCAAAATTCAGTATGGCCGACACTGAGTGTTGCCGCGTATTGCCGTCGTACATATCGTATCGTCATAGGCTGCATTCGGTTTCACGCATGGTGCGCATATGCATCATTTATCCCTGCTTAACATTCGATGAATAACAAGGATAAATAATGCAGCATGCGCATCATGCGTGAAACGAGACGCAGCCTTAGAAGTGTCAATAAAGTGTCAAATATGCCAAATTGTTTCATAAAAAAATGTAAAAGCACAAATTATATGTTTAATAAGAATGTGAAGTACTTCTCATTCCCTAAAGATCAAGAGTTGCGATTGAAATCCAAGTTGGAGACTTGTTGCAAAAATGATGACAATTTTAAGGTTACGCATGGTAATAACTACTCCATTAATTTCAAAAACTACATTGAAATTAAATTGTTTCTAACGTAAAAAATAAAATTATAAGCGTCTCCGCTTGGATAACAACTGATTGGTCGAAATTTTAAGCCTCATCCTCAATGCCGTCATTATGCGCAATGATTTTTGTATATTTCCATCACGTGAAGAGATTTCAAATGTAATGCAATGGCATTGTCGAAGTTGACAACGCTTTTCAAAAATATATTCGAGGTGATGCAACACTCGAGACAAGAAGAGACTCTGTTCGAATGGTTCTCGGATTTCAAATTATAAATGCCTGATGGCAGAAGAAGGTGAAATAATTTGAGGTATGCGCAATAGCGATTTGATTATAGCCAATCAGAACAATCTTGTCCTAAGAGTGCAAAAAGCAATAGTACAAAATTAGATTGGATAGAATTGAAAAAATTTAGAGGAAATAGGCATAATAGGGAAGCTATCAGGATATATCTATGCAACTTGCATAGCCGCATAAATGTATGCATAAAGAAAATCATTCAATCACATTTTATGTGTGTCTTTGTAGGAGAAATGCGATTGGATAATTTTCTTTATGCGACTATACAAGTTGTGCAGATATATCCTTAAGCGGGGAGTTTCTTACATAACACGTAATGCAAGAGTGCTCCCGTCTTATGATATATCCACACAAATTTGCATAGCCGCATAAACATACATGCATAAAGAAAATTATCTAATCGCATTTCTTTTACAAAGCTGCACATGCAGGAAATAGAAGTAGCAGTAAACTTATCCGTAATGTCTACTGCACATTGGACGTGATAAGCGAGTGATAAGCGATATCCAATGAGAGCTTTGCTTTGTATTGCACGTAAAAGAAAGCAGAGCTTTTATTGGATATCGTGCGTTGTTCATTGCTCATCGCGTCTAGTGTACAGTAGTCATAAGAAAAATTTCAACCGATTAAAATTTACTTTATGGATAAGGTTACTGCTATTTTTATTTTCGTAAGATTACGTAGATCAAAGCAATCTATCCTGATTGGCTCATTGGCTTAAGTTCACGTCTTAGGCCGGCATCTCAAGAATAAAGGCCCTGAACTCTTTACTACGCATTTGCAGGAACGTTAGATCTTGTATTTTTACACCATGTTCGAGGTAACCTGTTTCACATCGCTATGTTTAGCTCACTCAAGTTAATTAGCTCCATTCATGATGCAAGTAACCTTAAAGCCGGCGTCCCATGAGCGGAAATTTACAGCAGAACAGCGAGACCAATCACAACTCTGCAGTCATTACTCTGCTTTCTTTCTACTTTTGTGATTGGTCTCGCTGTTCTGCTGTAAATTTCCGCTCATGGGACGCCGGCTTTAAAGTTACTTGCATCATGAATGGAGCTAATTAACTTGAGTGAGCTAAACATAGCGATGTGAAACAGGTTACCTCGAACATGGTGTAAAAATATAAGATCTAACGTTCCTGCAAATGAGTAGAGTTCAGGGCTTTTATTCTTAAAAAGTATTCTATACGAAAAACTAGAGAAATGTTATAGTATATGTAACGTATACTGTAGTATTTCCCTAATTTTTTGTATGCAATAATTTTCAAGAATAGGGGCCGTGGTGTGTAAATTCGATATTATATCTCTGAGCTCTGATTGGACAACTCGTTATTCCTTGTTCCCTGTGCCTATTGTGTTTAAGTCTTAAGGCCCAATTTTACAACTCATGGTTAACTCTTAACCGAGGTTAACTTATTCCTCATCTGTTTCTAATGCTAAAAATTGAAGAGAAATGAGAAATAAGTTAAACCTCAATTAAGAGTTAAGTGAGTTGAAATTGTGCCTAAGAGTAGTAATTTGAATCCAAATTTGATTGGTTGTTTCTAGTTATTGGTTATTTCTCGTTGTTTCCAGTATGCTATCGCCGTTATGCGCAACGTTTCACTTGGGTATCAATCTCTAGGATAGAAAGTGAAAAGTGAAAATTTTAACTATTGAAGTTAATGGAGAAATTTTTTCCTTTTCACTTTTCATTCTAAAAAAAAAGTTTTATAATTGATATCCTGGTTTTATTACAATGTGCTAGAGAAGGTAGTAAGGATGAATGTCGCTTTTCTCATACATAGGACTCTATTTTATTCGTAGCTTCCCGTAAAAATTGACTGTGATTGACTCAACATCTTTCTTCTATTCGCACCAGTTGTTTGAAATGTATTTTCGTAAAAACTAATACCACAATATAATCATACACAGAAGCGCTCATCGGCACCTTTGATGTTCTTAGGTCATACGATTCACCGCCATGTTGTGAAGTGTACACAAGAGAGCTATGACAGGCTCTTAAATTTGAATTTCTGTTAAGCTTTTATAATACGTCCGCCATATTCCTAAGTGTGCAATCCGACACATGTGCACTAAAAATGCAGATCATATGTGCAGGCCATGTGCATCACAAAATTGATAATCACAAAAAAATTCACTGTCGCTACTGAGTATGATTATACTGTGTTAATACTTATAATAGAATATATTAAAATTTTATTATTATTACTGTTTAATTTTTGTAAACATTATTAAATAATATTTCTCTACAATAATTTATGTATATATGTAAAAAGAGATGTAGAAAAAGAAAAATGTAAAAAAAGGAGTCAATTTGTACAAAAAATATAAGTAAAAAGAATATTATTTTTGAATACATTTTTACGTCTTGGATATGATAAAATTATCAAAAATTATAGTCTTTGGAGAACACCTCAAAAATTGAGTATGAACATAATGTATTTATCCAATTTTCAATATTCTTGATTAATTTTCGGTATTCCCTAAATGTCACGAACTTTTTAATAATGATTATATCTAAAATTATATCTAAGTAAAATCTACAAAAAAATTTTCTTTTACTTACAATTTGAGTATCCGATTATCGAACTATTATTTCCAATTCACTTGGCTCACTATTATTTCCAATTCATGTGACTCTTGGAAAAACTCTCATGTAGCCTTTTGTTGAATTATTACAAAAAGATTCGGAAAATTCAACTATTTTTATTTAAAAAAAAGTACTTATGTGTAGAAATTACTGTATTACGCAAAATTGAGAAACAAATTACACGTGTAAAAACTTTCTTCTGAATTTGAGTCACGAAAAAAGTGAACTCGAAACACGATGTAGGAAAATCTATGAAAAATCTATGAAAAATCCGACAGAATTGATTTTAGTGCCATCACTCCTTGCGGGAAAAGTTGGAAATGTATATATATATATGTGTATGTAGGTAGGTGTGATACATACGTGTGACCACGTGACAGTATACTTCTAATTTTTCCCGCAAAGTGTGATGGCACTAAAATCACATGCCGGATTTTTCATGGGTTTTCCTACACCCATGTTTTGAGCTGACTTTTTTCGTGACCGGCCTTGAGTTTGAGTCGTCTTATACCTCGTGCACCTATCCTTATTTAATATTGGGTAAACAACAAAGATAAAACGATACACGGGAGCACTACAATATATTATATTTTCGAACACAGCTCTAGATCGCGGTCCGATTCACGCTTACAGCGCTATCAACGCGCTCATGGTCGGTTTGATTCATCGGATTCATTCCTTGAACATTTTGCGTGAGCAAAGTGACGTCATGGATTTTTTAATTCGTATGCTAACGGCACAGTATACAGTAGCGCAATTATCCTGATTTTATGTTGCCATAATGGAGTATACATGCATGAAATAATAAGTTGCGCCGTCTCATTTCCTCCTTTTTTTATTGCTCTCTTTCTCTCTCTCTATTTAAATGAGCATTATTTCAATGGACGTTTCAGAATAAGATTGAGCTCTCGAAATTAAACAATAAACATATATATACAAATGTTTAAGTGGAACATTGGGCACGTTCAAGTCGAACAAAGCTGCCAGCTTGCTTGCCGAGCAAATGAATATAATTGGTTGTTACTTATAGATCCAACCAATTACTTATAGATCCAATCGCTCAGCGAGCAAACTAGCCGCTTTGTCCGACTTAAACGTGCTCAATGTTCCACTTAAACATTTGTATATTATATATATATATATTATATATTTATTGTTTAATTTCGAGAGCTCAATCTTATTCTGAAACTTATTTATTTAAACATCTTTTTGCATACGTGGTTCAGAGTAGAAATTTAGAAGGAAGTATTAGAGGTTCCGCGCAATAAAAAGAATAGGGAACAGGAAATAAGAATTTCAACTTATCAGAAACTGTATATTTCAGAATACATGATTTCTGATAGGTTGAAATTCTTATTCTCTGTTCCTTTTATTGTACGGAGTCCCTTATATATATTGTCCATTTGGTGAAATGTGT
>Ga0157363_1000334_pt1 | contig 35808 bp, 52 predicted proteins | sample AttsexASBM1_FD_111477 | JGI IMG/M metagenome (GOLD analysis project Ga0157363, IMG submission 111477) | Fungus gardens microbial communities from leaf cutter ant in Ribeirão Preto, State of São Paulo, Brazil - Atta sexdens ASBM1 | ecosystem: Host-associated > Fungi > Mycelium > Unclassified ... | reverse complement strand
ACCTGCCTCCTTCGGTCAGGAAGGGCGATCGGTCGGCTTGGGAGAGGCCAGCGGAATATTCGCCTGGGCAAGAGCTGCCTTGGCCTCGTCAGCATCTGTCCGGGCGACCATCACACCGGTCTTTCCGACCTGCAGGCGATTGGCAGCCCAGCCCACGTTCAGGCCGATCAGGCTGACGATCTGATATAGCCACGCCACTTTTGACGTGGAGGCCGGTGGCTTGACAAAAACCGTCACGGCTTTGCAGGCGATGACAAACAGGGATGCGTACAGAGCGTACGTGTCCGGCAGCGCACTTAGGAGCGCCGATAACGTTTCCATATTAGATTTTCCTAGAAGAATGGTCCGCCTTAGCCAGCGCTGAGCGCACGCACCAAGCGGGAAATCGGGTCAAGCTGCAATCGCGGCTTTGAAATCGGGGATGTTGCCGAGGGCGTTTGCCGCACCAAGAGGCGTATTGTAATGCACCTTGTGATACCGGCTCATCCCTGCGGGATCATCAGCGGCGGGCAGGGGCTCATGTACACGATAAAACCGGATACGAGCTACTGCACAGGCATAGCGCAGGTGATAGATCATGACGTCTGCTTTCGGAGCAGATACACCCGCAATCTGTTGCATCTTGGTCGCCAAGCGGGACTGAGCGGGAAACCGTAGAAAGTTGGTCCAGCAGTCGTCGTGCGTCGCAGGCTCCATCTGCCACAGGCCAAGAGCCGGGCCTCCGCCAATCTGCCGCAGGTACGCCGTATCACTCTCAGCCAGAGCAGTTCCAGTCAGGAGATTGACCGCCGCATCTCCGCCCAGCCCAAGGTAGTCCAGCGTTGGCCGAACGATCTCGTTTTTGAGTTGCGTGAGGTTCAGGCCGCTCATCCCAGATGTCCTTTCAACCAGGCGTAAAAGGCTCCCAGACAAAGGCCCGCAATACCAAGGGCCTTTGGCCCCAAGGTGTTTGCAGCCCAGATGGTATTTTTCATTGCCCGGTCACGTTCGCCACGAACACGGTCCTGTTCGTCCAGCTTGGTTTGAATCGCCTTGAGCGAATTGGCTTGATCTCGTGAGGAAGCCGCTTGCTGAGCAAGCAAAATACCGTGCTCATGGACCTGCTTTGCAACGCCGTCGAACTTGTCTAGATGGCGCTCAAATTCAGGCCTGAGAACGTAATCACCGGGCCCGCCTAATATTTCGGGCATCCGCCCCTCCAATAAAAAAAGCCGCCCCTGAGGGCGGCTGTGTCAGTCAGATTGTCGGCAGGGTCAGTTGGCCAGTGTGCCGTTCTGGCTGTCCGTCCACTTGGATGCGGACGTATGCCAGTAGGCTGCCACACCGGTAATCCCGTTCAGAGTGCAGTCGGAACACCAGCGCTGTTCCCCATCTACCGCGCCCGTTCCCAGCGCAGAAAGGGTCTTGATCGGTAACTGGATATTATCAACGGGCGCAACAGACCACGGGCGAATGTTAGCCCAGCTTCCATCCGTGCTTCGAACATCCAGTGTGGGGCCACTCGTGTCGTCGGCTGCCTGAAGTACAGATCCGATCGCCGTCGTTGATGTCGGGAAAAATTTCAGGGCCTTGCCGTTACCTACATAGCCACCGCCCGCTAGGCCCGCATTCCCCTTGATATAGACATCGCCATCGGAATTTACGGTCCCCACTTCCAGAGCTCCACGACCACCGCCTGAGCTCATGAGGGAGAGCGTGCCCGCGCCATCAGCGCTTAGGTAGGGGGCAGGTACGCCTGTCTGGACAGGAAAAAACGTTAGGTTGAACCCGTTGAGCAGATACGCGTTAGCGCCGAATGCTGTCGTGCCATCTCCGTTCACCCTCAGCCCGCAATTCTGACTGTACCCGCAAAGGGAAACTGACCCGTAGTTACCTCCATAGTTCCATTCAATATCACCCTGTTCGGACCCGCCATAATTGCCGGTCGAAACACGATTGCCATCCACCGTTACGCCTATGTGGACAACAGCCTGCTGCCAGCCTGTGGGCGCCGAAGGGTTGCCGATGTCCGTCCAAATCATTGACGTCATACGATTGGCGGATGCGATCCAGTTCGTCCAGCTGGCGTCAACCTGCCGCGTCACAGCACTGCCAGCGGCCAGATTGCAGAGCGAGGGCATGGCAATGAAGCCTCCATCAGCCCAACTCTCAATATCCCAGTTACCGCAACCACCGTTGGTAATCAGATGGTGATTGATATTGCCGCCGAGGAACATCTGGCGACTATCAGTCGTGAGAGCCTCCGGCTGGTTTCCCGCATTCAGACTAATACCCTGCCACCAAATAGAATGCGCCGGAGCCGTGCCATTGACCAGATTCAGGTCCATCTCAAGCGGCGTGAACTGATGAACCAGCGACCGATTGGTGGCAGATGGCTTGAGGTCGTTTACGTCTACGGACGTAAACCAGTTGTTGGTGAATGAAGAGCCTGCTGCACCGCCTCCGAGCCACACGGTAGGTACGGATCGCGCGCTCCACACAGTGTCGAGGGCGGTTGTCTGCGGAACCTGCCCACTCGCACCCGTCCCGTAACCAGGAACGTCCCACGCGTATACGCTGATAGACGTATCACCCGCCGCAGGCTGTTTGCTGACGAAACCGGCAAAGAGGTTCTTCTTTGGTAATTCTCCGTCGGTATTGGTCAGGGAAAGTGAAGGGCTGGGGGAATTCGTCGTGATATACATTCCCTGATAAATACGGGCGGCGTCTCCGGCTGCGAGCGGGGCCGCCAGCTTCACGCTATTCGCCGTATAACCGGTCGCAGTAAGAACAAATCGCGCTGGCTGGTTTCCGTTGAGGATACAGTTTGCCACTGTATCAAATCCACCCACACCGACAACGGACGTCGCCCCTCCACGAAAATCCTGCTGGGAAATAGGGAATTGCTGGGAACTCACACTCCCCATCATCGATAGGATCAGCCCACAACCACCGGAATAATTTGTGTAAGGGTCAGTCTGGAGGAATAGACTGCGCGTCAGATACCCGCTCCCCATCTGGGTGACGCCGCCCATAAGGTTTGACTCATACCCCTGACTGAACAGTTCCGGCGTTGATTTGGTCTGCCAGTCACCGATGCGGCTGCCGCCACTAGCCAGCGGAGCGCTAACACTTCCTGTTGTGTCCAGCCCGGCTACAGTCGAGCCAATATCCGCCTGCTGGACGGAGTTATCCGCGTAGGTGGCTGTGTCGCCCAAAATAGCAGACCACGACAGGCCTGCGATTACGTTGGCATTGGACAATCCGCCCGGAGCCAGCGTTGGAACATATTTACTGGAACCGGAGGCCGTCGCTGCGGTCGCCCCTATACGAACGACTGATTTTGGAGCCAGCATTTTCACGGCTGCCGCGCGCAACGGATGCCGGATGTGGTTCGGAACAACGTCAGCGGCTCGAACACCAGACACAAAAAAAGCGGCCGAAGCCGCTAGAAAAATCATTTTTTTCATCGGATTATCCCGCCGATACCATGACATATTGACCGTTATTCCAGAGCGCGCCGGAAATACCTGGGTCAATAGTGGGCAAATCAACCTTGATCAGGAGATGGCCATCCGCAGAGGCGCCCATGACTTCAACGCCATTCAGCATCAGTCCCAGATCAGATGAAAGGGCGGCAACGCCACCGGCTATGTCTTTTTGGTCATCCAGAGCTGTCTTGGATGCGTCCGTAATCGCGTCGGAGACCGCAACTCCGTCAATCTCAGCACCGCTGATATTAATGCCCTGAAGCTGCGCCTCCAAGAGAAGAGGGGCCACCTGCTTTGCCAGAACATTCAGGGTGACAGAGACCAGATTGCTTGTTGTTCCACTCATCAGGAATACTCCCGGATACGGATCTTGCCTGGTGCTCCGGACGATCCGTACTGCGTTCCGGCCCCAACGCTCCCAGTCCCTCCGCCGCCAGCACCGAAACCACGAGCGCTCTGAGAAACTCCGTCCGCAGATCCGGTCGTGGCATTAGGTCCGCTACTCCCCCATTTGCTAGGTGGAGCAGCCCCCATTAGCGGGACAGGGATCCCGTTGCTGGCCCCATACATGACAAAAGGGCTCTGCCCGTTTTCGCCTGTCAGGGCATCGGAGACCGTAACCCCCTCCGTCGCAGTCACGACGGTTGTACCGCCTGCCACCTGACCGCCCCACGCGCTATTGCCCGGAGCAATCGGCCCGGTCGAATTGCCTCCGGCACCACCGTTCGCGGTAGCTATACTCCCAAATGAAGTAGCCCCACCCGTACCACCAACAGCGTTTGCAGCCGTCGATCCCAAACCACCATTGCCTATCGAGAGATAGAACCCTCCAGCCGGGACGGACACTTTGGTCAGGTCGACAAAGAGTCGGATATAACCACCTGCCGCTCCTGGCCCGCCGCAGGCAACTGAGTTGCTGGAATTGCCTGTTGCAGACGCCGATGCTCCGCCCGCGCCCTGAATCTCGACTTCCAGTAACTGTGTCTTCGTTTGTGGGGTGAAATACTGACTGGCCGTATAATCCGCATCTTTCAGAAGACGACCGGATTCCAGCTCGGGAATAGTCGACCAGAACGTGTTTGCTCGCTGAGAGTATGTTACGCCGGAGGCTGTTGTCGCACCACTCGGGACGGTGAAGGTCATCAACGGGATAACGCTGCCATTTGCAGGAGCAGCCGGAGCACTCTGTGCCAGCGTCAGTACGACCTGCGAGGCCCGCCGCGTGGCAAGCTGGGTGCCTGCATTGTTAGGGCCTGCCTGCGTCTGCGTGGGATTGTCAGCGCTCCAGAACGGGAGAAGTGTGTTGTCCGTATCCACGTCCGAACACAGCGCATAAAGGGTATATGTGCCGCCTGTTCCAGGGATGGTCAGCGTCTGTGCCGAAGGGAGAAGATACTGCTTGGTCGTGACCGTTGCATCAGCAGGGAGGCCACCGCCTTGGCCGCCAAGCGCAGTCGGCAAGATTGACCCTGAAGCAAGGATAACGCCCGCGCCGATCGTAACAGTCAGAGCTTCCGGACTTAGCGTCGGAGAAAAACCCCACGCAGCGACTGTGCGGCCGAACAGAGCATCACCTAGACCACCAACGCTCAACGCCATCAGCTTCTGAGCAAGGAGCAGGTCCGTATCTTGCGGGATCTGGCCCGGATAAACGATATGAGCGTCCACTCGGACCTCCGTTAGGATGAGGGGAGGGTGTTGCGTATCCAGGCCACGACACCGGCTGTCTTGGTCTGGACGACTGATTTGCGGGTAATCGGAAGGACTTCATCCGTGACCGCGGTCTCAAGAAAAAACTGGCCGGGAATACCGGAGTACCGGAGAGCGGGGGTGCTGTAGCCGCCTAATCCTCGAGAAGCACCTGCGGGAAGCAGGGCTCCACAATCTGCCGCATTCCAGCACTCGATAATCTGAAAACTAGGGGCGCCGGATACTGTCACTGCCGCCGCAACGGCAGCGCGCGTGTTTTTCCTGGCAATTAGGGCTGCCTCGATGCGGGCCAGATACAACGCATCCGTTTCGCCGCTGGCACGCGGGAATTGACCAGCGCCGAACAGGTCGTTGGCCGCCAGATCCAAAACTGTACCCGTCGAGGTCTTGAGACGGGTAGAGGCCTGGACCTGCTGGAGAAGTGTCCAAGCTCCGGCAAGAGCGCTGCCAAAACCTGACAGGATGCCGACAAGGACCGGGGCCTGCTCAGTCGAGCCTGTTGCGACTGGATCGGGAAACCACCCTCGCGGTAGCAATCCTCGCAGCCGACGAACGAAATCGCTCTGATCGCCTGTACTCATGAGGATGCGCTCACTGTGACCGAGACCGTTCCGGGGCGAATTGTGGTTTTCTGAGCCGCCGCAATGTCAGACTGCGCCCCGTTCAGCAGAACATCCGTCACGCCATTAACGGTCACGCCAGCGCTCGTGTACGCGAGGTAGGAAAGGCGGGAATACTCGTAGCCAGCACCCACAGCGCGGGCCGTGATATCAGCGGAAATCGCTGTCGATACAGCAGCCGTGACGGCAGAGACGTCAGTACCTACAGGCACGAGCACAGTCAGCGAGACGTTTGCGATCACGTCAGTTGGGGACTGGACTGCATACTGAACGCCAAGCGCTTTCACGTCCGAGATGGCATCGTAAATACTGCTCAGAAGAGCGTCAGACGGCGTGCCGGAGCCATCGTCTGCTACAACAGTGAAATATCCCGGCGTGAACATGTTATCAGGCGCGTAGCCGTCAATCAGTTCCTGCGTCAGGCCGTTCTGAACCCCAGATACAGCATTCTGAACAGACGCCCGATTGGCCGTCGCTTTCGCGGCCAGCCAGACCGGAAAGCGAGCGCGCAATTCTGCGTCCGTTTCCTGATCAGCCCCGTTCGTAAGCGCTGCGCCATTGGTGACCGTATCAATGCCGGAAACACTGGTGCCCAACAGGCAAATTGCCCCGACAGCCACGTTTCCAGATGATCCGGCCGTGACAGCCTGAACCGGAACAGTGATCGAGGGCGTCCCAACCGGCCGAACGTAGCCGCCTGACGCATCAGACCACGTTGAGATGGAGCTATCCTGCACGACCGCGTAGGACACACCAGCAACCGTCCGAACCAGAACGCCCGGCACTACAACTGCTGAGGACTGCGAGGGCGTAAAGCTCGTTAGAGTGACGGAGCCCGTCGCGGCCGTTCCCGGAAGCCTTGTCATGCCATAATCAGCGACAAAGCTGTCGGCGTCTGCGCCCGATGATGTAGCCAGTCGCGTGACAAGCAGGATCTGAATCGCCTGATACTGAAGCCACAAAGCAACGCCAGAAACGCTTTCGAGAAGCGCACGTCCAGCCGTTCCGACAGACAGATCCAACAGCGAGGCGCACGATGCCTGTGCAGCAGCCACGGCCGCGCTGACGGTCGTTGAAAACGATCGGAGATTTAGGGACATGCACGCGCCAGAAACAGAAAAGGCGCCCCAAAGAGCGCCTTGTTGCCGCAAAAAGGGCAATGATAGATTAGGAGTACGCCGACTGTGTCACAAGTACAAGCGAAATCAGGCGGAGAATGAGAGCCCCTGGACAGTCTGTGTCTGCTTGTCCACGTACTGGATCACGCACAGATACTGTCCAGAACCTTGATCCGTAATCGTTACCGTCGGGGCCTGAGACTGGTCGACCGCGCTTTCCTGCTGCAACTGAGCAAGAACGGCTGCCTGAATATCGCCTTCCTGCATTGGAGACCCGATGCGAGCGGGTAGCCCAACGCCGTAGTCGAGGTGCCAGGGGTAATCGCCCGCGTTCGTGCACAGTCGCCGCAGGATCGCCTGCCGTGCTTCTTCTGCGGCGCCGACAACGCCAAGGCCACCCGCGCTATCGAGAATCAAGTCTCCGCCAATGATGTGAGAAATTGCGCTCATCCTACAGGACCTCCTGTGTTGCCGCCATTATTACCATTAGTGTGGACGTGGCCGTTGAGAGAGTGCTCGTCAGTCTTCACGTCTTCCTCGCCAATCACAGTTTTGTCCGTCGTAATATTGCCCCCAGTGACCGCAAAACCAGACGAGGTGAGGGATGCAGTGCAGTCACCGACTTTCCACGTTATGCCATTGGCGTTCAGTGTTTCGGTTGCATCGCCAACGCCCGAATAAATCGCGCCCTGCGTAATGTGCAACCACGATGCCTGGCTATCTGCGCCGTCATCCGTCTGACTTCCAAGAGCAGGGGGCAGACCGCATCCAGCGCGGATCAGCAATTCCCCCGGCTGAGCCGGTTTCCCGGTCGCGGGGGACACAGGCGGCATGACAACAGCATCGAACTGCGCCCCGATTACGCTCAGATGCTCGGCATCGCCTTCCATCGACAGAAGCGTGACATGCTCGTTCATATCCGGAACACGACAGATGCGGATTGAACCGGCCGCTATCGTCGCAACCGGCAACCAGCCACTCTCAGTATTATCAGGTTGCACCAGAACCTTAACCGCGTGGTTAACCGGATCGACAGCCGAGACGATGCCATGACAAGGCTTTCCCGCCCGCGCCACAGCAGCTTCAGCCACACGGCGCGCCTCATTCAGTGCTGTCACTGTTTCCTCCGTTCGAGGCTTCGCGGTTCCTCAATGTTACGTCCTGCAGAAACGACCCGTCTGCGCCAAATGTGCTGGACACAGCGTCCACTGCGTACGCATCGTCACCCGTCAGATCCCAGGTACTACCCGTGCCTGTAAACCGCATGAAATGGCGTGGTTCCAGCGTAATCCGACCCGGAATATTGAGAGAGACAGTCCGATCATGGGCAATAATTTGCCGATAGAGCGCCTCCGCTTTGCGCTCAATCTGCTCCTGACGAAGCCCCGGAAACCGATAGCTGTAGAGCGTGCCAGCGTTCTCAGCCAAAGTGCGAGAATGCCCGTCAGCCGAGAAATACGTTTCAGCCCGCGTCCGCTGGCGGCTGTCCCAAGACATGACATGCACGACCACGTTTTTGCTCGTGAGGAAGTCCCGCTCCAGCGTCAGGCTTAGGGCTCCAGCCCGAATGGCCGACGTCGGCCCCGGATCGCTGTAGTGAAACGCATGAATATGCGCCCCGCTATCAGACGGTGATCCGACCGGCTTGCACACAATCGTCTCACCCTCGGCGTACAGATCGCACCCGAACTCATCCGCAATATACCGCGCCAGATCGAAAGCCGTCTGGAACTTGTGATGCGTGGCAGCGGAAGACCGCTTATGCTCCAACTGCCAGAACTGCCCTGTCATTCCGGAAGACAGCTTCACTTCAACAGAAAGCCCAGCGGCGGCCGCAACGGCTTTGATGACTTCTGGGCCCGTCTTGTTCATCCATGCTTCACGAACCCGCAGATCAAGCAGCTTTGCCAGCATATCCCGGCACTCGACTTCAACGCTCGTCTGCGTAGGAGACCATCGCACTCGATCAACAAGTCCTGAAAACACCGTCTTCCAAGTCGCGTTCGTGACGGTTTCATCCCGAAGCTGAAGAGCGACCTTCACGTCAGGAGGTAAGGCCCCGTCAGCCGTAACAGGATCGAACCACTTCTTTCCGGCAGCATTAAGCTTCACCCGATCCACAGCAAGTGTCAGGTCAGCCGTATCCGCCCGCGAATATCGTGTCCGGTTCCAGGTCGCTTGCTCAACGCGCGTCTCCGGATGCTCCACGCCATCCACCAGCAACCGCGCCCGGATCGACCGGACAGGCCCGCTGGAACGATGCCCAACTGCCGTGATCGTACTCTCGCTCAAGATCCAGTCTCCGGCAGGCCAGTCGTCAGAGACGGATCAACGCCCGGAATGACAAGCGGCACCGGCGCGGTCAGCCAGGAAAGGTCCGGATCACTCAACCCGTTCGCCTGAGCAATACGCCACCATTGAGTGGCATCAGCCAGCTCCCGCCCCGCAACGTGATAGAGAGAAACGTCGCCAGCTGTGACGGTGATGGTTCTGCTCATTGCCCCGAAACTGCCTGTGCATTCTTGAGCGCCACACCAGCCGTCTGGCTCGCCTCGAGCGCCCCCAGTTCAAGATGAGCGTTGGCAGCGAGTGCGAGCAGGGATGCCGCATTGCCCGTACCAATACTTTCGAGGTTCTCGCCTGCCTGAGTGACCGTGGATCGCAACTGGCCAACCGTCGATTGCAGACCTGTAATCGTACCCGAAAGCGCCGTCGGCAGGTTCGCCAGATTTTCACCTGCCGCAGACATGCCCTGAACGGAAGTGAGAGCATCCTGAGCTTTCGCCAGCGGCCCACCCACGCCAATCATGTTCGCAATAGGCGTAATCTGCCCGATGACGTTCTGCGCCGTTCCAGCAATCTCCGACGCCGTCGATGACACTTCCGCAATCGTGCTTGTGACAGTGCCGAGTGCATCCGTGACGCCAGAACCGACGAGAGAGGAGAGGGCGGAGGTGCCGGTTGCCGCTGTTGAGACAGGCGCCGTGACAACCTCCAACTCCATCTCGTAAGGGATGAAATATCCCTTTTGGGTGTACGTGAAGGCGTAGGAGCGGATCTTCACCTTCCAAAGGCTGTTGATAGCAGAGAGACGGTAAGTGCCCCCGTCATTCCGCATCTGCTCGATCGTTCGCGCCCGGGCCAAGGCATCAGAACCCTGAAAGCGACCAGCCAACGTGATACGGGCCGGGTCGTTGCCACCTTCGTCGATAATACGGTCGCCACCCGGCAACTGATGCACGATCAGCGTATTCGAACCGCCGACCTGAAGTGCTTCAGGAACTTCCGCGCCTTCCAGTGTGACCGCCCCCAAGCTGAAGGTCGTATTCCCACCCGCCCCAGAGAGATAACTGACTGCCGTTTCTATGTTGAGAAGTGTGCTGGACATGCCGCCTCCGATAAGGCGAGAATCGTAGTACAGGGCAGGGGGCAGTACAAGAAAAACCCGAGGCAACACGCGCTTTGCGGCAATGAGCGAGCACACGAGAAACGGCGTTCATAAGGCAACAAAAAAGCCGCCTGGTGAGGGGCGGCTGGGGGATATCCGGGGTAGATGTGAGTGCTAATTTTTTTGCGAGGAGGACCCGAACAGATATCCAAGCGCAAGCCCAACAATCCCGGTAATTATTGAGGTGAATTTGAAAAAATCTTCGTTCGATTTCCCGTCTCCATGCGACAAGACGCAAAATCCTATGACCAGCAATATAAAACAGAAAAAAATAACTATTGCTGCTACGTTTCCCGGCTTCTCAGTTTTTGACCCCAGAACGTGGCCTATCCAACCCTGCTCTGCCCATAGAGTTGCCTGAGCGTGAGCATTGTTTGCCTCTTGAATAGCCAGTTCGTCTGGGGACCTAATTTTTGGGTCTGCTCGACGCGCATCAGCCACAGTGACTCTATCGCTTGGAGGGGGGGAATTATCCCCTCCAAAGCTAGGATTGGCAGTATTAGCAGCTAGATTTGGCAAGGTTCACAAAATATTCTTGAGTGAGCTTTTCCGGAATTTCAGACAACCCACAGTTTAGCGCCTTTTCCCACGGAGAACCGGGCTCGTGAGTCATTGCAGAAAGTTGAATCGCATCAATGCCAATATATTTTTCCCAAGTCAGATCTAATACTTCGTAGAAATCTGAGCACTGCTCCGCTACCACGAACGGCTTGAAACTTCCAGTTTGGGGGTCATGTTCGTCAATATAATTAGTTACATTGCAAGACTGGTAGCGTTTAAGATCATCATAAATAAGAGGAACCACCGGACCGTATTTCCAAGGTTCAAATGGGATATCAATAGCTGGTGTACCATTTATAGCTAAATGCCATCCATTGAGGTAGAACATTAGCTTTTGAATCTTCATCGGAGACATGTCTTTACGGGCCTCTTTGAAGCCTCGTTGCAATAATGAATTTGCTACATGCCTAGCGCGATAAGTGCCCATTACAGCCCCCCTTTCATACGAGGGGAAAGCGAAAGTATGCTATTGGACATACCAAGATTCCTCCGAGAAGAGTTGCACAAAATGTGAACAAATCCCGCAGCTTAGCCCAGATCACCCCTATGGATGAGCCAAACATGGACCTCTTCACATACTGAACGATATGGCTGTTCTGCGCCCATAAAGCAATCTCATGTTGTCTTAAATCGTCTTAAAACCGTTTTAATGGCGGTTTACCGCTGATTTTCATCTTTCTTCCGACTATGTTTTGAACAATCTTTGAACGCCTCTTGAACACTCTAAGAGCTTGAGACGAACACAAAGTGCGGCAAGTCTCAATGTTCAGCATCTGCTCCAGAAAGCAGACCACCAGAACCATCCACCAAGGGTGGCGTGACTTTCCCGCGCACGAGCCAATAAACGATACCCAAAGCCAGCACGGCGCCCGAAAGCGCGGCCATCTCCTGCACATTGACCCCGTTCAGGTCGAGTACAATGAACTTCCGGACCGTCGCCATCATGCCGATAAGCAGAACCGACCGCATCCGGGCCATGCTGTGAGCCTGACCGCCCGGCATCACCAGAATGGAGTGCTTGAACTCCAGTGCAATCAGCACTGTGAAGAACATGCCGAAAAGCGCTTGAAGCAAGACCGGGTTCGTTGGTTCCAGTCCTGTGCTCAGCACCATGCGGACGACTGCCACAACAACATGCAGCAACCCGACGCAGGCCACGGCAGTGATGCACAAAGTCAGTATGAGCATGGCCGCTTCTTCGAATAGGTCAAAAGCGCGCGCCAGTTTCAGAAAACCAGGAATATTCTTAATCATAGCTGGCAACACATCTCCGTGAATGAGGGAAGATCGTACTGTCAGATTGTGGTTTCGGGAAGGTGATAGCTGAGACGCATAAAACCGCCCCGAAGGGCGGCTCCATAGTCAGGCAGGCTGGAGCGCCTGAAAACTGCTATTCTCTACTGCTGCGGCAGAGGAGGAAGGCAACGGCACATACCGCCCTAAAACCTTCACCTGAAGATATTCTGGTGTCCCGGCTGGATAGTAACCAGAGACATATGGAATGAGCGCGCTACGGATGCGGGCCTTTCTTGCTTTCTCCTCCGGGTGATCATCTGCAATTGGCGCAACATAGATTTCTCCTTTCGTCCCGATCACCACCGCCTCAGTGCCAGCCGGAAGGTCATAGTCCGTCGCGTCGAAGCAGAGCATCTGACCGTTCACCATCACTGCCCCGGTTACTCGCGTATCTTGCCTGCTAGCCAGCGCGCTCATGACACTCCCTCCGGCTTCTTGGCGAAAGGGCGAGGAGCTTCCTCGATCAGGTGGGCGTAAGCCGGATCAAGTTCGGCACCGGGGACTACCCGAGCAAACCAAGCAAGCCCCTTAGCAGTAACCTTGATCGTATTGCCAGTCTGCGGCTCACCGTTTGCATCAGTATAGTAATTCGCTCGATTTTTCAGATACCCGGCATCAATCCGCTCTTGATAGGCAAGCTTTGCTTTCCCCTTGCTATACCGACAACGGTTTTGATCCAGCCAGCCAAAGAATTTCCCCGGCTTCACCTGAATCATTTTTGCCGTTTCGGTCAGGCCAAACTCGCCGCCTGACGCACTGATCCGATCTAATGCCGCAGCCTTGGGAGCGGCTTCGTCAATCAGAGCTTTCTGGCGTTCGATTTCAAGGCGGCTCTCTTCCCTTTGACGCTCTAGCGCGGCCTGAAGAACCGTCACAGCCCGAAGCGCCAGCTCTTCCGGCGTCTCTTCTTTTGCGGCCGAGATGTACCCGCCCGTCTTACGGATGGAGGGCAGGATCTCGCCCACCACCTTTTCCTCGAAGGCCTCAGCGGTCGGTAAGTTCGAGCGCATCACGAGGCGGTACACATCTCGCTCAGGAATGATGTTCATGCCACGCGGTCCGCAAGGAATTCCCAAAAGCCCCGATTCAAGGCTTTTTAGTAATTTCAATGACTTGCAATGAGTAGCCACTGCATTCTTAGGATTTGCATACCCAAGAGCAGCTGCAACCTCATTGCCGACAAAATAAGGCTCGCCAGCATATTCAAAGCCACGAACTTCATGACCTTCGAACGCGAAAGAGACGATTGCGTTGTTCATGCTGCGTCTCCTTCATGAAGAGAAGGGAACATGGCCAACAGGCGGTCGCGGCGTAGTTTGGCGCAAAGCTCAGCCCCGACTACCAATCTCATCGCACGACTTACGGTTGCGTGAATAGCCCAAGCATCGTCGCCATTTTTTATGTGTTTGAGGGTCTCTGCGAAGAGCATGAAGAAGGCATTGATAGCAAGCTGATGCATTGTGTTGATAATATCTTCGGAAGACTCCCCAGCCTTTAGATATTCTCTGGCGATGCTCAAGCTTTCACCAAAAACTTCATATGTGTCGTCGATTGTGCTATCGTGGCTCATTACACTTCCTCCAGAACGCGGCCATCGACCAGATCGAGAACTGCCTGTTGCGAGTGCGTCAGGAGATGCTTGGGTGGAACGGGCAGCCCGGATGCTTTCCATGTCCATGCACCAACGCTTTTGCCCCATAGCCGCATTGCATGGCGTGAGGCTCCGATACGAGCGTTCAGGTCGGCTGCGTCCATTTCACGAAGAATGCGCACTTCAGGTGCAGCGAGCATAGGCCCAAAGAAGTGCTGGAAGAGAACGTCAGCCACTTCAGCCTGATACATGATGACCGCTTTACGGACGTCTTCATTTTTAATGCGCGCCGGATTGATTGTCGCCAGCCAGAAGTTGATCCGGCTTAGTGCGAGACAGCCATACTCGCGCGCCTGAGCGTCCCCGGGAAGCTGCACATACCTTAAGGTATATGCAGGTCCAAGGATCGGATGAGCTTTGATTTTCTCGGACTGCTTCTGCCAGTCCAGCCCCATGCCAGTGACAACGGGGCGCATGACAATCTCGATAGCGTCAGGTGCATCACCTTCAATGGCAAACAAGGTGGTGTCATGGAATGGAATTGTGTTAAGCGATTTCATCGCGGTGCTCTCCAGATCACTGGTGAGAAGCGGCGGGGGAAAGTTTGGCGACCGATCCCGCTGCTTCTGCAATTTCTTTTCTTACAAAAACTGCCTCCAAACAGGAGACAATCTCACTGTTCAAACTGCGTCCGTTTTCCTGCGCTAACGTAGTCAGCTTCCTATGAAGAGACGGCGGTAGGCGTAGGCTAGTTTTCTTACTTAGTGGTTTCATCTTTCCTCGTGATGCCATTTTGGAGCTTAGTGGCTCCACTTATGATGCTATGGCAGCATCAAATGCGGCGTCAAGACTTTTTCCTGGCGTGATGCTATGGCTCGCGTATGGACGAAGATCAGACAATCCGATTCTCTTTGCGCGTGCCTCGTGAACTGCATGATCGGCTCACGTCTTCTGCCAATGAGAACAACGCATCTTTGAATGCGGAAATTCTGCGCCTTTTGGAAAAGGGACTTGCTGGAGAAGTTAAACAGGCTCCTGAGAGAACCGCACTTGAGCAGCTTTTTCCGCCGCAACTAATCTGGCGAATCAGCCGCTTCAAAGACAATGCAGGCCTTCCGAGCAATGAAGAAGCAGCAAAGCGCTTAGTTAAATCGTCACTTGATGAGCGAGAATCTACCAAAGATATTTTGGATAAACTCAATCAGATGTTTAAGTCTGAACGTGATCTTAGGATTCTCTCTAGAGAAGTCATTGCGCCTCATGCCGCTGTGGAAAATATACAATATGGAAAAGACTACGTCTGGTTCTCGACCAGAAACAATGAATCTGGTGCGATAGATAGAAAGGGGAAATTATATTTTTCTGCTGATGGGAATGCTTGGGATTTCAGTATGGATTATTACTACCCAGACGCAGAAAAAAAGCCTTCAAAAACCATTCAAAAAGATGGCTCATCTTGGGGTGACCCTCTGCCTGCCCAGCCAGACGACGAGATACCCTTCTAACCATCCATTGACCCGAAGCCGCTCTGCCGGGGGCACCATTCCCCTCCGCCCCAAACACCAGCATGTTACGGAGTGCGGCTTACCTTTTGATGTAGGCGTATCCGTCGGGGTTTGTTTCAGGATTTTCGGCCAGCTTTTGCAATTCCGGGTCCGCTCGTAGATCAAGTGGAACCTGATGGGCATTCACGATGCCCAGCGCGTCATTAGACGTATGCTGCACGCACGCGCTCATCGCATAATCAAAAGGCATTGGCCCATGATTAGGGCCACCATACGTCATGTTCTGCCTCACACACGCGATATCCTTGTTCGCGTAATGCGGGAATGTGCATCCAGACAGAGCAAGAAGCGACAGGGCGGCGAGGGGAATGAGGCGCATAACGATCAGATTACATGCCCGTTAGCGTTGTCGCTATCCATCAATAGGCAGGAAAGGTTCTTTCGAGGCATTTCTTGCAAATCGTATATACAAAATACTTGAACCGCTAAACTTATTTGTATATACAATTAGACATGAGATACGACTGGGACGAAACAAAGCGCCTGAGTAACATCGAAAAGCACGATGTAGACTTTATGAGCGCAGAAAACTTCGAGTGGGAAGTTGCTCTTGTTAGCTCCAGCCGTTCATCCGGCGAGCCGCGTCTTGTGGCGCTTGGCCCGATTGGTGACCGTCTTCATGTGCTGGTGTTCAGCATTGAAACCCGGATCGTTCGCATCATCAGCCTTAGAAAGGCTAACAAACGGGAGGTATCTCTTTATGTCTCGCAAGACTAACATCATCATGCCGTCTGACGATGAGGATGCCCGGATCAATCAGGGTATCTCGGTGGATGCAGACAATCCGGAACTCACTGCCGATGACGTTCAGGCCATGTCTCCGGCCGCACAGATTGTTCCCTCCCTGGCTTCAATCAAGCGTGTCCGTGGGCCACAAAAGTCTGCAACAAAGCAGCTCGTATCGTTGCGCCTAGATCAGGACGTTCTTGATAAATTCAAGAACACTGGCCCCGGCTGGCAGACACGGATTAACGAAGCGCTCCGGAGAGCCTGACAGAGAACCGAAGTGACCATTCGCCCGCTTTGACGCCCTTACGGCTGCAATGAACGAGTACGATAAGAAGTACGGCCTGCGCGGCGGTTCATAGCGTGGAAATGGCCCGAAACTGTGTAAGATGCTCAGATGCGCCTTACGCTTTTTCTTGCCTTCCTAACCTTCATGCTTACGCCTGCTTTCGCAGATCCTGCATGCACGGACGTAAGCCCAAACGGACAACTTCCTACGCAGTCGAACGCAGGCCCGGTCTTATGCAATCAGTTTTACGCCGCCCAGCAGTCTCTTGAATACAAAGAGCCCCTCTGGTCCGCTGAGCACCTGACGGAAGAGGGCGTTGAACAAGCTGAGAAACTACAGGGCAGGGCAGCCTTTCACGCCGATCTGCATCTTCCGCTGGGACAGCGCGCCGAACTGACAGACTACAAGCGTTCAGGATGGTCACGAGGCCACATGACGCCAAGCGGCGATGCTCCGGACAAGGCTTCTCGCGCTGAGACCTTCGCCCTCTCGAACGTCGTGCCGCAATCTATTCCTCTGAATACTGGCCTCTGGAACAAGATTGAACGCGACGTGCGCAGTCTGACTGCCAAAGATGGAGAGGTCTATGTCGTCACTGGCCCAGCGTTCCACGGCGACGCAGGCACAATAGGTCAGGGCAGGGTCCGTATCCCAACCTCGATCTGGAAAGCGGTTTATGACCCATCGGAAGGGGCAATCGCTGTGGTTGTCTGCAAAAACGTACTCCAGCCAACATGCGGTCAGGTGTCCGTTGAAGCGCTGATCCGCGTTACAGGCGTAGATCCATTCCCTGGCATCACAACGCCAGAAAAGAACAAACATTTGCCGATTGAAGGCTGGCCGAAGTAGACAGCCAAGGTCATTGACTCGAATCCAAGACAAGTGAGCCTATCCATTACGGAGGGCTAAATATGTCTCGGTTAAGATATTTCGTTAATAAGTCGTTATACGCTATATTTATTGTAGTCGGATTGGCGGTAAGTGTTCCAAACGCTCATGCATTCCAGCCGCCACAACCAAAGCCGCAGACGACAAAGCCTTCACAGGACGTCGCCCTCCTAGACGGCGGCCACTACACCAACGTGGACGGCAAAAGCATCCACTCCCCAAGCCATACGACAGGCAACCGCGTTCCTGCCGGAGCTTCCGCCAAATGCGGCGATGGCACATACAGTTTCAGTACGCATCATCGCGGGACTTGCTCGCATCATGGGGGAGTAGACGAATGGCTGTAGAAGAAAAAAGCGCCACGGTTACGGTTTTGAAGAGCACTGAAATCGACATGCCTCGTAACGAAAAGCTATGTTTTCAGTGGTGCCGCTATAATTATGGCGATGGCGGCAAGCAGAACGGTTATCGCTTCATCTACAAGAAGGCTAACGGCAACCTTCAACCCGCTCGAGGGCAAGCTCGGCTTCCTAGTGTGGAGATAATCCATGAATTGGTCGAGAAAGCTAAGAAAGCAGGGTGGGGATACAATGGCAGCCTGCAAGAAGATAACACTTAACGCCCCCCGCTGACCCCAGGTAGAATCACGCCAGCCCAGGAATCATACATCCCGTTGCTGGCGCGGCTTTCCTTGCGCGCATTTGAGGACATCTTTGCCTCAATGTGAGGAACCAGGACGGAGGCCACCTGCTGGCCGCCGATCTGGAGGTTCACTTGGATTGGTTGGCCTGCATCGGCTTTTTCTGGTGTGTGGAAGAGCTGGAAAGGATCAAGCTTATCCTTCCACGTCAGGTGGTAGTTCGGATTGTCGTATCCGTATTTGCGGTCGAGATTTAAAGCCCCGTGCGAAAGGCTATAAGACGCCCCCACAGTTGCTCCGGCCGCCGCGCCCCATAGTCCACCGACACGGGCGCCACCCGCAGCTCCCAACAAAGTAGGCCATAGCCAGGCTGGAACTATGGCGATAGCCTTACTCATAAGCGTGGCGGCCCCAACCATACCCTTCGCAAAATCCCCAGCTTGGGTGGCTAGGCGGCTCATGTCATTTGGATGCGCCACCATGTATGCCGACGTGTTGTTCAGGGCATCGGTAAGGCTATTCAGAACCTTGATACCTGGCCCCTGAGCAAACTGCCCGAGCGAGAACTCAAATCGCTCCCAAGCAATCTCCGTCCGCTGCTGCGCAGCTTTTGAGCCTCCCTCCAGAGCGTTAACTGACGCTGTGGCGTTAGTCCTTCGAGCAGCAGCAGCCTGCCTGGCAACATTTCCGCTTGCACCGTACGTCTCATTGATGAGGTCCGAGACGTTCATGCGCTGGATCATTCCGAGCAACTCGGGATGACGCGGGAGCAAGGGGGCAATATTCTGAGTGATCCAGCCAATTGGGTCCGAGTATAGTTCCTGCTGTCCTTTGAACTGACCATTCCGGCCAACAAGACCGAGACTCTGGAAATATTCAAAGTCGGCATTTTTCATGCGTGGATGAAAGCCCCCAAAGAGATTTTCCAAAGACCGCACCTGCATACCGGCCTTTGCAGGGGCGATGTCAATGAAGTGGGCAAGATTGAACATGCCAGTATCGCTCATCTGCTGTGCGGCAGCACCTGCAGAGCGGCTGAACTGAAAGAAATTCTTCCCCTGCATGAACTGCCGGTTAGCAAAGATCATGCCCATAGCGGCATCTGTGGACGCATTGGCGCGCTCCGCATCAAACTGCCCTGTAGCCGGATTGTAGAACCTGTTCGAAATATCTTGAGCCCGCACAAAATTCGCACTCTCCCTGAGCGCAGCGGGCCCATCCTTTCCAAGAAGTAGAAAAGAGCGATCAACACGGCTCAAGATATCTGCGATCGCCGGCACTTCGCCCATCCGTCCGCCCGACAAGTCGTAGGCTTCTGACACAAGCGTGGCTGAATCCGGGGCATTGATATACGGATTTGTCCGTCTGATGCGATCAGCTTGTGTACGCAACGCGGCAATATTCACCTTTGGGTCGCCAGACATAGACAAGAAAGTCTGGTCATAGGCTCCAGCCTGCTCAAATCCAGAGCTCAGGACGTGCCAGCCAAGATAGCCGGCGAACATTTCAGGCAATGTGAGGACATGATGCTCACGGGGAACGCGCATGCTCCCAAGTGCGCGCGCTCCAGTCATCGCCCCAGATCGGGCAGCTCTTACAGCTGTTCGGGTGCCTCTGCGCATTCGAGAAAGGCGAGACTCTCGAGGCGCTTCGCCATCAAAAAAAGGTTCGTCAAAGTCATGCCATCCCTGCGGTCCATAGGGCGCGCCATGCAGCGCGAAATCTGGCCGATATCCGTTATCGTAGATCGTGTCTGCTGCGCTCGGCTGTGAGCGATAGGTATTCCTGTACTTGAAGTTCAGGTCGCCGGAGCCCGACGCCCCAAAGCCTGGGATGACAGCGACGCCGGTTCCAGGCGCTCTGGGAGCGGGCAACAATAGCTGAGGACGTCCTGGCAGCCCTTCAGCCGCTGCGGGGAACGGCGTGACGTAATTTCCAGTAGCGACAAATGAAGGAGCCCGCTGAGCTGCGGTTGCTGCGCTTAATGCCATATTGGCCGCTGAAGGCCGACTGGAAGTGCGGGTTGAAGTTCCCTGATTGCTACCTGTCGAAGCACTACCAGAAGAGGCCGAGGCCGGACGAAACCGCCCAGAGGCAGACGCTACATCCCGAGCGGCTTTTGCGGCACGTTCCAACTCAGACGCCAGCCCACCAGCGAGCCGACGAGCGCCACCGAGAGACGAAACCATGGAGACAAACCCCATGTTCACATCTTTCTGGCGCTCAAGAATGCGATCCATTCCACGCAGCATCTCGCCAATTGGGCCAGAAACCTTCGTTGCATCCGCGACAAAGGATACGCCGATCTGATAGGCTTCGATGCTCATGATGATTCCTAACGTGAAAACAGGCTTGGATTTCGAGCGATACTGTTTTGATCAACTCCAAATTCGTGGCTGGAGCGTTCGCCACATTGGCGCTGCTGGAGATTTTGGCTGCGACCTTCTGGCGACCACTGGAAAGTCAGTCGTTGCGATCCAATGCAAATATTACAGCAAGCCTGTCGGGCCAAAATGCGTGCAGGAAGTCTTCGCCTCGCTGCATTATCACCGTGCGACCCATGCGGCTGTCGTTTGCAACTCAGGGTTTACGGCGGCATGTCGAAAATTAGCCGCGGCCACCAAGGTGGCTCTGGTCGAAGCCGACAATCTTGGATCTCTTACAGAGAGGCTTGGCGTTGATGCAGACGGAATAAGGAGAACACCAGGCGTCAAACGTGCGTGCATTCACTGCCGCCAGCCCATACGCGTTCCTCTAGAGGGAAAGGCGTTGAGGTTGAGATGCACACTCTGCTGGGAAGAGGGAATGTATGACCGTGACGGAGGTGAGCCTCTTCCCACCAAGCGGTCCAAAAAAAAGCCGCCCTGTGAGGGCAGCTTCTAAGAGAAGATTCAGGCTCTTATTGTGAGAATCCTAGATTAGGATGGGGCTTTCCAGGCGGGTAGACCGGCTCTCCAGTCTCCGGGCAAATGTAGATATAAGGTTTCACAGGACAAGAGTCATCCGCTGCATGCGCAGCGGGTGCAGAGATAAGGGTGCCCGCAGTCAGAGCAAAAAGAAACACTTGAAGCAGCAAGATTCTTTTCTTCATGACGTTCACTCTCTGATTTGTTGTTTGCCGCTCATGACGACAACCAATTCTGGTCACAGGTTTTCGAGTCTATGCAACAAATAATGTCTATTTGTTAACGAATATGACCAACACTCGAATTCCGCTTTAGACGTAAGGCCTTCAAATCTCATCTTCATCAAGACGCATATTCGGTAGTGGCCTTCCTTCAAGCACCCGAACAATAACCTTCGCCACCCCCTCAGCCACACGATCCTCATTCCGATGCGCTGCGACCGACAATTCCGGGCGAGGGGGCTGATAGTTGGTCTGTTCCAATCGACCCATCTCGAACACAACGGCCTTGATGTCGTCTGATCCGATAGAAGCGTGAACCCGCAAAGCCGGTTCGGACACGCGCGTGCCGTAACTGTCGCGCATGTCGCCTGTTCGTAGGCCTGGATCGTCTGGGGTAAATCCTTGGCGAATACGGTCATCAATCGTGCTGTCAGCCAATGGCGCGGTAGGCAACCCACTCTCAGGCCCATCAAGGTAGTGCCCAATCTGAGCCTGGGTTTCGACCTTGATCCGGTCCGCTCCATCCTGCACGCCGCGATGAACGGCAGCGGGAAGGGCGGGCAGCACGCGTTCACGCATGAACTGCTGAAACGAAGCAATGCCTTTGAACTGCCTCATCCGCCCCTCCGATGGAATGCCATAGTGTCCCAGTCGCAGACTTCGCCGTTCATTTCCCGGAGCGCCACGCAAGCGGCCATTCTCCGGGCATTGGACCAGCCTTTAGCCACGTCCCACGCTATCCCGTGGTCTGCCAGAAACAGCAACTCCTGAAACAGCGGGGACCGGCTCAGTTTTTTGCCGTGTCTTTCGCGGCCTCGTCGGCCTTTTCAGGCGAGAGCATCTTCTGAAGCTCAACGACGCCAGTGTTGCCGATCTTGCGCGCAAGTTCCTTCACCTCATCTTTGGTGGAAGGAAATTGAACAGGAACGCCATCCATGCTCGTGACGGTCGCAACTATCTGAGCGTATCCCAGCCATGCGCCCGCAGCCGCGCCCGACATAGCCGAACCGGCAGCCTCGATGAGATCCAGCATATCGCCCGGATCGATCTCCTTGAGTCCCAGCTTGCGGCCATCAGGGAGAGTGATTTCAGAAGGAATACTCACGAGATTTTTGTCCTGGTTGAAGCGAAGAAGTTACAGGTCTGATGAACCATGCCCTCGGCCTGCCACGGGTCGGTGGTGAGGGAGAACGACACACTGGAGAACTCCCACGTCGTTGTGGTGCCATCAGGCTCTCGGACGTACTGGTAGATCTTGCCAGTATTGATGGTTCCGGCGTTCCAGAAACTGCTTTCGATAGCCGCCACCAGATTATCCAGAGCCGCATTGGCGCGCGCAATCTGGAACGACCCCCGCCAGCCGTTGGGCGTGTTGAACTCAACCGGTGTGGAATTGAGCGGGTCTGCTCGCTGCTGGCGTACTTCCTGATTGGCCTGAAAGCGCGTGACGTCTCGCAGATCAACGCGAGTGCCATTCCAAAGCAGGGTGATCCGGCAATCCCGGCCAATACTGTACGGATTTGCCATCACTTAACTCCCGCTGCTGGTCGTGACAGTGACGGTCGTTCCGCCCTGCAAGTTGACAATGAATTTCTCAACGATGCCCTGATACCGAACGGCCACGTCAGCCTGGAGATAACCAAGCGCCGTCCGGTCCTGCGTGTTGTTCGAGGTATCGCAAACAACCGTGTAGGGGATTGCTCCGCCGTAAAGACCCAGCAGTCCTGCATCAAGCATCGTCTTCAGGAAGCCGAGCAGCGTGGCCCGAACGTCTCCGAACAGACCGTCGTTGATCACCTCACCGATATAGACGCCCATTCCAGTGGCAAGCGTTTCGGCAATGTAGTTGGTCAGGCGCGTGTAATCGTCGCCACTGACCGCCGCGCTGGACGACGTATTGTGGCCCAATCGGCACGACCAATACGAACCACCCGGAGACGGATTGGCGATGACGTCAATCCCGACCTCGAACAGCGCCGTCAGTTCCGCGTCGGAATACGTCAGCGCCTGACCGACGGATGTGAGGCCTGATTTCTGGCTCCCGACAATTCCGGCCAACGCCTTGTTAAGGCTTGACTGCTCAGGTGACAGCGCGGCCAGCTTACCAGCAGAAAACAGGGACGGCGGAACCAGCATAATGCCATTCGTGTCGTCGTTCCAATATAGCCAGTCGCCGTGCATGACCTTTAGCGAGTAGGAGCCAGTCACGCCAGCGGAGGCAAGACCCGTCAAGGCGTTGGCAACAGACATGCCGGACACAAACGACGTCACCATGTATGTGCCTTCGCCAAGGCCATACTGCTGCTGGGTGGTCCACGAAGACGTATCTGTCAGCCCGGCAAGGAGGCCGATCGCGCAGCCGGTATTACGCAGCGCATACATGCCTGTCCGGTTTGCTGTACCGTCAGTCCCGAGAAACTGAGTTGTCGTTGGCGCGCCGCCATCGGATCCGCCTGAGAACGTGACAGTGCCAGCAGTCAGCGCAGGGACCGTGCTTGGAACAGTCGCAACCACCAGAGCGGACGCGTCTGCAACGAGAGCGGCTGCGATTGCTGTCCAGGTTGTGCCCGTATAGCTCGATGTTCCGAGCGTTGCATGGGAGACCGTCAGGACGTAATTGCTCCCCGATCCCGCTACGAGTGTTGCCGTGATGGCATTACCGGCCACGCCAGTGCAGACCGCAGTAAGCCCGACCGTTCCAAGCGTCCCTGTGGCTGCTTTGTCGGTGCCATCTGTCACGCGAACGCAGCGGAAATCGCTGGCACCCTGTAGCAGCGCCACGTTCACAGCAACGCCGATATTCGTGGCCAGAGCCTGCTTGGTGCCAAATGCTGCCAGATAGTCGCCCATACCGCCGATGATTACCGGCTTGCCGACAGCGCCCCACGAGGCGGTACCGACAATGCCGAGGCGATTGGAAGACACGCCGTTGATGACGGTCTGGGGCGGAACGATTTGCACATAAAGGTTGGGCACCGTGAGCGCCGTGGTATTCAGCGATCCTGCCTGATAGATTTTGACCACCGATTATTCTCCTGAAACCGGAACAGCGTAATTGCGGATCTCTGGGTCATCCGTAGTGGAGATCTGCTGACCCACATCGAACCCGTAACCTCCACTGACAACGACGTAGGTCACGGCAGTGGTGTCAGACCCGGACGTTGCCGATCCCGTTGCGTCAGAGGACGTTCCACCCGACGTCACGGCAGTTCCACCGCTCGTCACCGCCGCACTGGACGTGCTTGAACTCGCGCTGGCAGAAGACACGCTCCCACCAGACGATACTGTCTCGCTCATGTTTTTTCTCGCTATTGGGGGAACGCAGCCAGATTGCCGCCAGCGTCCTCGATCACGTTGCCGGTCGCGTCCATCGCCAAGCCGGAGTAGGGCTGTTGCGCCAGCAACACCAGGTTGCCCGCTGCATCCAGATAAACTGTCTCGAAATTGTCCGTGAGAACGCCCGTTGTCGGCAGGACTGAGCCGAACGAATGAAGCGCCAGACCCGCATGCGTTACGACGTTGTTGTTCCCAACGCCCCACAGCATCTGAGGCGCGGTCTGTGTCTGGACCGTGTCGTAGGTAACTTTCCAGAGTAGATCGCGGCGGTAGATGCTGCTTGTCTGCTGGGTGTCGATGTCCTGCGCGCCCGCAAACTTGATCTGCGAAAATGTGCCGTCCGTGTTCGGGATGAACCATTCCGCCGAAGCAGCGGCTTCAAGAGCGGACCCGAGAGCATCACGCCCTTTCCACGAGCCAGACCAGAGCGAAACCCGAAACAGCGTCTCCTGTCGTCGCGTGATCCGCTTCTGCGTGCCAATCCCGCCTGTCCGCGCGATGATCTGACGGGCATTTGGTACGATGACCGTCGCCCCACGCGGGTAGGCTTCTTCGACCTGCTGAGCTAGCGCCATAGCGATCGTAGCGGCCGTATCATCAGCTGTGACAGCGTACGACACAGACGTTGCGTTTGGCGTGTCACTTCCGTCCTGAAACAGGATCTGAGCGCCCACGATACCAGCAGGCGTGACACCATCCGGAATCGACACCGTCAGAGTGTTGTCGTCCACGGCGAGGATCACCGTGCAGCCCGAAATAGAGACCGTCCGCCACGGGTAATCCAGCGCGCTATCAATGCGCTTGTAGCTGGAACCCATCGGCATGACAGTGACGTAATCAACGCCCTTGCTGAGACCGCACGCCCCAGTCTGATCAGAGGGCAGCAGCCATCCGCGCCGGATAATTGTTCGCCGTCCACTGATAGATGAGCCTGTCAGGCCGTTCGGGTAAAGCAACCCCGCCAGCGTCATCGCCAGAGCGGTAGAAGTCGTTCCGATATCTGCCACGTCACACCTGCTGAACGCGCATGAGGCACTTTGTCCCGTATTGCGAGACTTCTACGCCCTCGATCACGTAGGACCGGCCCAGATCGTCAGTCGCCGTCATATAAACCTGCGGGTTAAATCCAGGCATGACTGGCAACAGAAGCTGATAGACCGCTGCCTTGATGGCGCCCGGAATAGAACTGCCGGACGCTTCGCCACTGCCTTTCAGCAGGATGGAGCAGGGCCAGCCGGTGGCCACGGCAGACGCACTACCGCCTCCGGATGTGCCGTAATCGTCCTGATATCCGGCCAGCGGGCAGGCGGATGAACTGTCATTCCCCGTCGCGCCATCCCCTGACGACGCATTCCCAAACAGGGAAATCGTCCGGTTACACAGGATGCACAACGGCGGCTGAAAAGCCTCGAAACGAGCAACGAAATAGTTCTCGCCGCCCGTGACAAGAATATCCCCGGCCTGAACGTCCGTCGTATCAAACAGCCCGAACACAGCAGGCTTTCCCCACAGCGTCGGAGCCTTGAACGAGAACCCGGCATCGTTGTTGAACGCCGCCAGAAACGAAGCGTGCGGCGAGGCGAGGGGCTCAGTCAGGCTCGTCGGACGATACTGGACCGTCTCAGCCCCGATGCGCTTGGCAGCCTTGCCGTAGCCACGCGCCGTCAGGGCCTGCAATCGAGCCTGATCCATGGGTTAGTCCCCTTCGGGCTTATCGGGTGGAGGAATCTCAGGCGCCAGTTCTGGCTCAACCTCTTCAGGAGTACTGACCGGCACCGCTTCCGGCACAACTCCCTCATGATAGGCTGGCTGGCCCGGAGAAAGCGCGGTCGTGCGTCCCTCTGCCGGCGTCAGGTTCCCCTTGCTGTCCACAAGGTGGCCGACGGCAGCATTGGAGCCCGTGGCGCGGATCACAGTCTCGCCTTCAAGTGGAACATTCCCCGGCTTAGCCTCTGCAACGTCACCGAACGGGTGCTTCAGGTGATCGTAGGTCTGCGCGATAGCCACCACGAAGCCGTCCCGGATATGAGCCCAGGCAGTACGCGGAATGGCGTAGCCGGTCGCGGTCGTGATGACCGGATCGTCAAGATTTTCCATATCTCACCTCAGATGATGATTTGAGAAGACGAGTTTTGCAGGTCAGGTCCTGGCGGTATTCCGAGGAACCCGCAGAGGCGACGACGCCAGAGATCGTAAAGCCCCGTCCGGTCCGACACCTCGTTGCGATTGTGCTGCCAGACAGCAGCCCTGTCCGTGTCGAGATTGTCGGACGCCCCGAGGATGGCCGTTTCAAGCGGATAAAGCTGAGACAGATAAAGCCGGACCTGCTGCAATTCCGGAGCGGCAAGATTGTTCATCCGCCATTCGTTCTGCCCATACGCCTCGAAAAAACGCCACGATGACCGGCCGGACGCATCGGACCCGATTGCGGGATAACCGAGAAAGCGGCGAATATCCGTTTTCTCGGCATCCGTCAGTGGTCCTGTGGTGAGGCTGGCACTTCCAGACATTCAACAGGCTCCCAGTTGGCCCCGCGCTCAATCAGTAGAGCAATCGTGACGGGATTAGTGACAACCTCACCCGCTTCCCAGTGAAACACGCCTTTGTTGTGAACTGCCTCAATGAAGCCGTGCGGCGATGTCAGACGAATTGAAGGCGGGAGAGGGGGAGCGTCACTACTTCCCCCTATGGTTGCCGCCCTGACGTTAGGACGGCGGGCCATTACAGTGTCTCGATCACAACGCCACGCTTCAGGTAGCTGTTGCTTGCCGTAGGAATGACAGTTGTGCTTGCCGTCACGTCCGTAGGCAGCGCGAAACCGCCGATCCAGTACCATGACTGCGCAATGATCTGACGCAGACGATCCAGCGGCTCACGAGTGACCATAGCCACACTGTCCACCATCTCGATCAGCGCGCTATCTGCATCCGGCAGATCGGAATAACCGGTCCCCTGGAAGTTGCCCTCAACAAGAGCACCCTGACCCAGAACCAGAGCGCGGTGGATTGCGCCTGCGCCCAGAGAAGTCTGCTGCGGGGCTTCAGTCGTCGGAATGAAGCGAGCACCGAGCAGTTCAATGATCGTGCCGTCGCGGTAAGCCTCGGACCCGTAAGCGCCGCGATACAGGTACTTGAAGTCTGGATCACGAAACAGCCCGCGAAGCTGCGAATTGTCCAGATGAACGTGATACGCCCCGTCAATCATCGGCACATTGTTGTTCTGAAGCTGTGCAACAGCCTGATTGATGCAATCCATCGTTAGGTTGTCGCCCGGAACCCAGTTCGAAGAGCCATACGTTCCGGTTGGGGCAATCAGTCCTGCCGTGGTTGTGCGGGCGTTGGGGCGCACAACAAGAGGGGCTGTGGCCGCGATAACTGGCTGTCCTTCAGCTCCATCAGACTGCGCCACATTCCCAGAAAATGTGAGAGTGCCAGAGATGCCGCCCGGGGCGGTCGAGACGTTAGTGGCGTCTGCCGTGGCACCAGTCAGCGTATAAGCCTCTGATCCGACAGTAACGGTCATACCCGTGCTGCTGCCAACGCCAACTACCTGCCCGTTGTAGATGACGCGTTCAAAGCCGCGAATATCGTCCACCGCCACAGATGTCCCGGCTGCCGTAAGTGCTGTCCGAACACGAGTGTTGCCGCCCAGATACCCCCCTACGCCATTGTTGGCACCGCCAAACAGTGCGTTGCGTGCAAGGCGGTCCAAAGACTGCATGGCCTGAATACCGTTCCGGTTGGCATTGACCAGAAACTGGCTGGCGATACCGACGCGGGACGTGACCATGTTCAGGTCAATCGTATCGCCATACTGATTAAGCGTGAGAGAGAACTGCTCAACATCCCACGGCGTAGAAGTCAGGCCGTTATCGAAGTTGGTGTTCTGCGTGGGATTCATCGGCGTCGTGACAGGAGCCTTGAGGCCTGCACGGGTTTTGGTGATTGTCTCACCGATGCCAACGCTGAAAGTCTCGCGGTCTGCCGCCGCACGAAAGCCAAGCTTGGACTTCAGACCATTCTCAAACTCGCGGGCCAGAAAGCCCTGCTGAATTGCGGCCTGAAGTTGGACTGGAAAATTCTCAATACCCATTTGGGCGTGTCCCTGTGTCTGTTGATTCTGATTACGTGCCATCAGGCACAGTCACGCCGAGCATCAGCCAGGCGGGGAAACTCGATTACTTGGAGGCGAGGAACTGGCGCTTCTGCGCTTCATAGTCCTTGCCATCCATCGTGCGGGCATTGACTGGCTCAGATGCCCCCGGCTTAGGAGCAGGGGCAGTGATCGTCCGCCCCTGTTCGGCGCCCGTTTTCGGTGGCTCACCAAAAAGATAAGCACGCTCCGTTTTCGCGGCCTCAAGTGCCTCTGCCAGCCCTTCGAACTTGCCATCTTCACCACGCTTGACCGCTGAAAGATCGACCAGCCGAACCACATCAGCGGGGTTATGCGCGCCGAGCCGGGTAGCAAGCGTTTCTGCCTGCGCTTCCATAACAGCTCGCTCACCAGCAGTTTTAAGCTGCGTCAACGCCGCCTCGTGATCTGCTGTGGCCTTTTCCGAGGCCGTCTTGGCTTCCGCGAGTTGCGCCTCAAACGCATTCTTCTGGGTCTCAAGCTGGCCCTTGAAGCCGTCGCGCTCTTTGCGGGCGCGATCAACGTCCGCATGGGCATCTTTTAGTTCTGCTCGGATCGCCTTGATATCAGCGCGCGCGCGTTCAAGCTCTCGGACCGTGTTCGGGTCGATGGGGTTTTCTTCGGACATCAGTCCCTCATGTGGATTACGGCATCAGCCGCGTGATTACGCTGTCACCTGATGGGACAGGGTCTTGCCGGCGTTGCTGTCTTTGCGGGTCGTTTCAGCACTTTTAGCTAAACGGGTACCCTTGGACACTTCATCGCGGATCTTCGTCCACTCTGACGCAGCATCAGCAATGCCAATGCGGGCTGAATAGATCGTGCAAGCCGTTTCGTTGCTGATCAGGCCGCCATCAACGGCTGTGACCAACCCTTGCGCCAACTGGAGCAGCTCAGGCTCGGTTGGCGCAAACCACGGAGGCCAGTGCAAACCGATCCCAGACGGGTCAAGGTTCGTGACGGCCGTTCCGTCGATCTTGAGGCCATCGTTCACAGCGTGCGTAAACTGACAGATCATCCTGAGCAGATCGCACAAACCCGCTCCGTAGGACTGCCGAAGACGATCAGCCAGCCAGATCAGCGGCAGGCACATCATCTCCATCGCGCGGCCCGACTGCGCTGCACTGATCTTGTCGGCATGCGCCCGGTTTCCATGGAGTTGCTCAAGCACGATAGCCCGCAATTCCCGGTAATGCCCGAGAACCGCCTCAGCCGCGTTGCCGTTGATCTCCAGCAGCTTCGCATCTCCCTCGGGCGGGAGAGTCAGAGCCGATGAAGCGCCACCCTCACGAGCTGGTCCGCCAGGCATGGCACCCGTCTTGAGAACAAGCGTCGGGTCGGAACCGTATTTCAGGCCACGCCCTGCCTGAGACAGGAGATAATCCGCCTCAATGACCGTATCGATGGCGCGTTCAAACGTGCAGTCTCCATCGGGATCACCGAGACTGCCGCCAAGGTTCCGGATCCACACGATCGGTACGAAACCAAGCCCATGACGAACCGAACGGCTTTTATCCCGCTCGCCCGGGGCATCGGCGGATACCGGCCAAGGCGTGAGGATCTCGCAGTCGTCGGCGGTCCATGTCCGCTGCCACCAGTGGTCAACGGCCATTCGGTCTTCGGGGATCGCAAACCCTTGAGCTGCAAGATCACGACCTTTGACGGTGTATCGCTCACAGACGGACGTCAGCTCACCGTTATCCGAGCCCCAATGTGGGGTTAGAAACGCCGTATCAAGCAGCGTCAGGCGAGGGATATTCTCCGCAACTTCCGCGAGAATGGCGACAGACCCAACCGAACCCTCAATGGCAGCTTGATTGAAGAGCTGTTCCAGGCCTGCACAATGAGAAAACGCTGTTAGGACCTCAACTGTCTCAGGACTATTCGCAACGAAAGACGGCCAGTGCGTATCCCCGAACAGCAGGGAAACGCTGTCCTCTACAACGGTTCGGCACATGTTCGTTCGTACTGATGGGCGACGGCGGGAAAGGGGGATATATTCACCAGCCCCGCTACGCTCCGTGGCGAAGTCATTCGGTATCCTGTCGTACTGCGAACAGTTCAGCACCCGCCGCAAGGCCAGCAATCGCCCGCATCGTGCCGGTTGCCCTTTCGGGTCCGGATACGTGCTTTTGAGAGATAGCCAGTCCATGACTTGCCCTTAACGGCCGAGAGAGAATGATGTTGGCTGCCAGGCGGCAGGACCGATCTGCTTTTCAAGCATCAGTTCAGTTAAGCCCCAAACCAGAGCATCAGCCCGGTCAGGTGATTTTGAGCCCTGATAGCCAGCCGCAGAAAACTGGCACATTTGGTCCTCAAGGTCGGGAAAGCGCCCGTGATGAACAACCTTGCCTTGCTCGTAGAGCGCAGCCACAGGCTCAGCCCGAGCAGCCTTGCCACGCGATGCCGTCACCAGCTTCACCGGCGCAGTCGGCCTCACTGCTCGGATTGTATTCTCCACCATCGCACCGCCGAAATTCTTCTCAGCAACGATCCGGTCGGCTTTCCAGAGATCCAAGGCATCCAGAGCGGCTTTCGCCCACTGAGCAGGGCCCATGCGTCCCGTCAGATCGGCAAGAACGCGCCCCACGCCGTCACGGTCCAGCCCGCAAACGGAAATCCCAATCTCATCAGAACGCTTGTCTTCCTCGCCAGCACAACCCGACGGATCGACCGACACAATAATGCGCTGCATCCGGGAGAGTATTTCCTCCCGGTTCGCATTCGTTACCTGAGCATCGCGCTTGATCCGTTCCAACGTCCAGAGAGCGCCTTCAATGGCGGTCTGGTAGTTGCCATGGAGGAAGCGTTGCCGCTCTTTCTCAGGAAGCCCCTCAAGAAAAGCCAGATATTCCGGCGTCAGATTATCCCGGTTTGCGTCCGGGTTGATCTGCATCGTCGCATACGCCTCCGGGTTCGGCAGGGGCTGCCCGGATTTCGGTTCGACCTTGCGCTCAAATACCCCGTACAACCAATGGGACGTCGTAGGTGGGTTGGCGTCGATGTATTCTTTCGGCGCCAGGCAGGTTCTCTGCGCAAGACGCGTCAGCAGCATGTTTCGTGCCGCATAACTGATCTGGCTCGCCTCGTTCATGTAAACGGTGGCGAATTCCAGACCGAGAATCTTTTCCGTCCGGTCCGAACTATCCAGGCCGTGAAACAGGATCTCTGAGCCGTTGGGGAACCGAACGTACCAGTCAGTCTGGTTCAGCGTGTAAGGCAGATCCGGAAAACAGAGGCGCATCACCTTCTTGAAGGTATCGTTGATGACCGTCGCTTTGAGGGCGTTAAACCGGTGCCTGAAAATACCATGCCGTGAACCGGGAGCTTTGACCGCCCGGATCACAATCGCCCGCACCAGCAAAAACGTCTTGCCGGAGCGAGACCCGCCACGCAGCAGAATATGTGTCGCGGGAGAACCCAGCAGCCGGTTTGCTTCGGCCTGTGCGGGGTTCAGCTTTGCGACCATAGTTACAGCGCGTCGTCGTCCGATGTGATGGTAACTGCGATTGTGCTGCGCTGCTCAACGTCATGCCGCTCGCGATATTTCTCAGGCCGGTGAGCCTTCAGAAGCAACGTCGTGAGACTGTCGCTGAACTTGCGCTGCATCAGAGGCTTGCCCGTTTCTGGATCGCGGACAATCTGGCCCATAGAGATAACGTATTCTTCATGTCCATCCAGAGCGCGACGCCTCGCTTCAGCCTCAAGAGCGTCCGTCGCTTCGTCAATCGCATCGTCCCAGGCCGCTGCGAAATCCGGTTCAGCCTCGCGCCATTTGTAAGCTGTTTTGCGATCAATCACCGCAACCCTGGCGGATTCAGAAATATTCGAAGTTTTCCGAAGATGCCCCAAGAACACTTCACGTGCATCGCGCTTAGGACGTGTAGATTTTGTTGATGGCCGACCTTTAGCCGGACTTTTCCGCCCAGCCATAGGCGTATTCCTTCTTACGAAATTTCTTGAATTTGCTGGGAATGCCGCATTTCAAAAGCCCGAGCCTGAACCTCTTTCGAGATCCCCAACTGAACCCGCGCCATCAAAGCACCACACGCCAATCCGCCAGCCAAAACGACAGACGAGACCGGAACGCCAAACGGCACACACCTGATTACAGAACCGCTATCAACCTGAAGGCTGAGCGCTTCAAACCAATCCAGCGCCACATCGGCACGATGGCGAGGGCAGGGACCAACCTCAATCGGACAAATCGCAACGCTTCGATCAGTGACCGAGGCGACGAGATAACACCCTTTACGCCACCACACCACAGATCCAGTCTGGATGGGTGACGGCATGAGTTTGATTGTCCAGTGATAACGCTAAGCACAAGTGTCGCAGCGTGGAAAAACAATCTCACATCTGTGACACAGGTACAAGCACTTTCTCAGCCCTCAGCTCAGCTCGTCGTTGACTGCGCTTGAGTTCGTAAAACTCAGTGAGCTGCTGAAGAACGTGAGCGCACCGGCCCGATACTTTGTGGCTCGCCTGCGCGCGGCTGACACCCGGATAAAGCAGGGCACCCATCGCAGAAAGCGATAGCTCTTGAACCAGCATCCAGTTCAGGATTTTGAACGAACAAAGCCCAAGCGAGTTAGACACCTCCCGAAGATGAGCGCTCGCACGCCCGCGAAAGATCAGCCACGAAACAGCATCGTGTTTCAGCGCTTCTTCTTGCTCAACGTGCCGCCGCTCAGAAACGGGCAGGGCTTCGAAATAGCCATTCCGTGCCAGGTCATATTCCCGCTGCCATTTCTTGGCAGACGCCACATCATCACCTGTAATATCGCCAGCCATGTGAAGCGTGTTCACGACAGTAGCTCGCGCGCGCCGAACCTTCTTCCCAGATCCGACCGTCTCATAATCGGCCTTCGCCACCCGCTCAGGCGTAGGCGAATTATCCTCTGTTCTCGGCAAAACGAACGCCGTTTTTCGCGTCTGTTTGGGAGTGGAAAACTGGCGGATCGTATCGCCGAGTCCGGCGCGGGCATTCGGGGATTTTTGCATTGCAGAATCATAGTACAGGCTAAGCCGGCTGTACAAGGACAAAACGACACGATGATTGGCGAACATACCCATTGCGCTCAACCCATTTAGGGTGAAGACTTTCGTTGAGACCCTGCAACTCCACAGGACATTGTTATGTCATTTGGGAACAACGCATTTTCTGCGCTGACGCACTTCGCCCTCGCATACCAAATCGCAGAGTGGGGCTGGGTCGTTGGCCCGCACACCTATGGGTCTCCATTAATTCTGGAAGCTGGAGAAGCTCACCTCACAATCGGCGACTACTGCTCCATCGGGCCAAATGTCACAATCGCTTTGGGCAATCACCGCGCCGATCTTGTGACGACATATCCGTTCAAAACTCTTTCCCAGTTCTGGCCGAAAGCTGAAGACGGGGAAGGGGACCATTCATCGAAAGGCGATGTGGTCATCGGTAACGACGTCTGGATTGGATCGGGCGCAACTATTCTCTCTGGGGTCACGATAGGCGACGGAGCAATTGTTGCGGCTGGTGCGGTCGTGACCAAAGATGTCGCCCCCTATGGCATAGTAGGGGGCAACCCGGCCAAGCTGATCAAATTCCGCTTTTCTGAAAGCGTTATCGCACGATTGCTGGCTCTGGCATGGTGGAACTGGCCGGAGGATATTCTTCAGGAGCGCGTGAAGGATCTTATGAGTGGGGATATAGAGGCGTTTTTGAGGCGGTATTCGTGATTAATTACTTTACTCTAAAACTTTCATTGTGACTGCTTAAAATTTTCGAGACATCATCTCCAACTCCGTTATAAGGTAAATTATATAAAATGGAAACAGATCGGTATTGATCTTCTATTGTTTTGAATAAACTCTCCTCATCAATGCTTAATGATCTTGGTTTATGTGCTAATTCCCTATTCAATAAACATTTAAATATTTCTCTATCTTTGATTTCTTGTTTTAATGGTGGATTAAGTTGTTTTTGAAGAAGTATCCTTAATTTTTTTCTTAGCAATAAATCGTTTGATGCAATTTCATCAAAAACTTCAGATGCTAATAATAAAGGTGTAATTACGTCAGATGGATACTCCATTCCGTATTTACTTGGGTTCTTAGGGTTATCACGACATCTTGCGTCTGAAATATCAAACATCACTTCAAATGCATTGTTAATAATTTTAGCGTAATTTTGACTAACACTCATACCAAGAGAGGTTTTGGCGGAATGATTTTGTTCCTTGGCAATATTATATGCATAGAAACCAACAACACCTGTAAATACAGCTCCTATTATAGTTCCTATTGCCGAAATCCATTGACATGTAGCTGACTGGTTGATGAATATTCCTAAAACAATGAATACTATTGTAATTAGTATAAGTAAAAACCAAAAAATATAACATGTTATCTTACATAACTTTGTTTCAAAACTCATTTTTGTTTCTTTCAGTTATCCTGGTCAAAGTTCTTATTTCTGATCAACGTAAATACCTAGTAAAGCCGCTTCAATTCCCACCTTAATCGAGGACAAATCACCGTATTCACGGCTCCAAATGGTATGCCCGTGGCCACTGGAAGATTTCACAGTGAAATAGTATTTTGGTTTCACAGCCAGATATAGAAATATTGCCGCACCTAGCCCGAAAGAGGCGAAAGAAATCTCCATATTCTGCGTCGTGTAAAATTGGCCGTTGTCGTAACCAGATATGGCGGTCCCAACAATCGATAGAGCGCAGAAGCAGAATAAAATCCAAAATATCCCTGTGGGTTGTTGAGTAACATTCATAAATGAAATTTGTCGTAGTGGGATTACGATTTCATCGAATTTAGCAGTCGTTTCACTTATTGAAATCAAACCCTGCTTAAAAAAGATTCGTTGCTTCATTTCTCTCTCCATTCATATTTTGAAATATGTCGGAGATTGTGAGGGCAAGCTAGTCTTTCTTCTCCATCTCAAGCCCCTTTTGGATCAAGCGACGGATGACTTCGGTGTGGCAGCGATGAAGTCCAGTTAAGCTTGGGGAACCCTATGCGCTCTGATCAGAAATAGGCGCGAACAGGGTCTTTCCCGGCTGCCTTGGCTCGACTTTCCATCCGCCGCAAAAGCTCCCTTTTGGCAGGCGTCCGTAAGGCGCCCTTATTTCTAAGGCTTTCGATACGCTCGGGCGTTTCCGTCAAGCCTAGTGCTTTCTTTCGAGCGCTGATGTCGTGGAGCATGTCATCAAGGCGCAGCATAATCACTCCTCGGCGGTAACAGACTAATGTCACCACCTTCTTCCTCAACTCGTTTCCTTAGGTATTCCATATCAATT